>ERZ773211.22-NODE-22-length-58111-cov-22.2466_pt1 | contig 58111 bp, 52 predicted proteins | sample MGYA00511914_ERZ773211 | MGnify/ENA primary metagenome ERZ773211 (study PRJEB29015, sample SAMEA2738163) | human oral metagenome | biome: human oral; feature: human-associated habitat; material: saliva | place: China | collected 2242 ...
TTTTATTAAACATACTAAAAACCCCCTCTATATACTTATATTATAACATTTTTAGCACTTTTTCTCATTAAAACAGGCTGCTGACTCATGCAGTTTCTGCATTTGTCAACAGCCTGAGCTTGGATATTAGATAAAGTCTAATATCCAAGCTCTTTTAATTACTATACTCTTATTTTTCTTTACTATGATTTTTAGAATATATAAAATAAATTGCTAAACCTACTAAAATCCAGCATCCAAAAATTTTCCAAGTTGATAATTGAATACCATACAATAATACGATAAATAATAATATTGATATCATTGGCAAATACGGCATTCCTGGCATGGTAAATCCTCTTTTTGCATTAGGATAATCCCTTCTAATAATAAATGTTGAATAGCTAACCAACGCAAATGCTATTATGTATGAAACATTAGCTAAATCAGCTAATTGTCCTAATGGTAAAAATCCAGTTAAGATAGTCATTAATAAACCAACACCTATTGTTGTTGATCCTGGTATACCACTTCTATTTAATATTGATAATTGTCTTGGTAATAGTCCATCTCTACTCATCGTATATAGAACTCTAACCGCAGCAAACATCGTCCCTAAAGGCCCAGATAGAAGTCCGATTACCGCACCTAAGGAAACTACTCCCGCTAATTTACCTTGACCCACTTTCCCTAGTACATATGCTAAGGCATCACCTTTTCCTAACTGGGTAAATGGAACCATACCAGTAATAACTAAACAAACAATTATATAAAATACAGTACATAAAAACAGTGTAATAATAATTGCTTGAGGTAATGCTTTTTGCGGATTTATCGTTTCTTCTGCTGACGTTGAGATCGTATCAAAACCTAAATACGCAAAGAACACCGTTGTCGCACCTATCATTACTCCAGAAATCCCTTGTGGTGCAAAATTATCCGTCCAGTTTGTCGGAGCTATATAAAATATACCAACAAGAACAAATAGTAATATTACTAATATTTTAATAGCAACCATAAAATTATTAACGAACTTACTACTCTTCGTCCCTTTAAACAAAACTATCGTTATTAATAAAACAACAGTCATCGCTAAAACATTCCCATATCCTCCTTCGCTAGGTAACGTTGTATATTCCTTAGGAATTATTATTCCAAAACCTTCTAATAAAGATTTAAAATAACTTGACCACCCATTAGCTATTGCAGCCCCTGCAATTATATAACTTCCAGCTAAAAGCCACCCCATACAATGAGCAACGACCTCACCTAATGTAATATAGCTATACGTATAAACACTTCCACTTGATGGTATTGTAGAAGACAATTCTGCGTAACATAAAGCTGTGAGTCCACAAGCTAATCCAGCAATTAAAAACGAGAAAATTACCGATGGTCCTGACTTAGAAGCAGCTTCTCCCGTTAATACCAGAATACCTGAACCAATAACAGAACCTATTCCTAAGAGTATTAAGTCCATAGTTTTAAGTGTCGGTCTTAAAGTCTTTTTTCCACTTTCTCCAAGTACTTTCTCTAGTGTTTTCTTTCTAAAAATTTGCATTAATAAAAAATTTCTCCTTTCATTAGAATTACCAATACATTCTAACAATCCTTCTCTATTTAATGACTTCCAACTTTATTATTATAACGTGATAATCTATTTTGTTCAAATTTTTCTTGTTTTCTTAATCCCATCAAATATATAGTAACGTACATTATGTTCCTACATATACTCAAAAATTCAATCGAATTTGACAAAAAACTCCAAAAATACCCTCTTACTGGAAATATTATCCAATAAGAGAGTATATAATAATTATTTAAACCATAATGTGGCTTTTCCTTCTCATAGAAACCATTATCTATCGTTTAGATTATGAAATAAGCCCTTCATTTTTAAGAATTTCTTCTGCTGATTCTTTCTTATCAGGATTTACTAAAACTATTGGTCCAGTACATCCCATTCCACTCTCAGCATAAATACCATTTTTCCAAAGTAGTTTAGTTGCATCTTCAAGGTCTAGAATATCAATTCCAGAGATTTGTGCAGTAACTACTTCTTTTTCTGGCATTTTAACTTCTTCAGTTGTCGCTGAACCTTCTTTTTTAACTTTCAATTTAGAAATAAATTCATCTAGTTTAGCTTTATTAGCTTTTTCAAATTCTTTTCTTGCTATTTCATTTACTTTACCTTTTGCTACTTCATAGGCATATTTTAATGCATTAGCTACAACAGGTGAACCAGATGCTCTTGATAAAATCAAAATTCTTCTATCATAGTCTTCTCCTACACCAGGTCCATAACCAAATCCACTAGCTTCATAATCTCCACCAGTAGTAAATGCTGAAAATACCTTCATAAATAAGTTACCAGTTAATGAATCAACTACCATAACATCAGGAGTTCCCATAAGTAAGTCATTACCTCTCATTACTGAACCACCATCTGCTCTTTGAGATGTTGCAAATTCAAATTCATAACCATTTTCTTTAAGATCTAATAATATTTTTTCAACTTGTCTAGCACCTTCAACATTAGCGATACCAACTGTTGGATTAGATTTTCCAAGAGACTTAGCAGTAGCAATACCGTATAGTGTATTTCTTACCATCACCTCTACTCTATTAGTTGCCGAAGTACCTGTTGTTGTAGCAAGAAGCATTTCAGTACCTCTAGCAGGTGTAATAACTCTACCTACTGTAGATACGCCGATAGGGAAATTATAATGCATAGTTACACAAGAAGCTATTTCCCCTTTATCTAATAGGTCTTCCATAATTTTATGAGCTTCGTCTTCATCTTTAGCTTCATAAGATTCAAAATCTTCATGTCCCTTACCTATTAAAACTATGTCGAATACAGGATTTTTAGCTAATATTGCACCGTTAAGTAAGTTCTCAAAGCCATGTTCACTTCCTAAAGTTGTTAAACCAACCTTTAATTTTTTACCAAAGTTACCTGTTTCAATGGCATTAGCTACTTCTAGCAATACTTCTGATATAACTTGTTTACTCATAGTATCACCCCTATTCTTCTAACATTTCTTGGGAAATTTTTCTCATTGATTCTGCTATAATTTTTCTTATTTCATCTTTAGAAATTCCTGTGGCTTCTTCTTCTACAGCTCCATTATTTCTTTCAATTACAATAGATACTCCATCGAATAAGTTAGTCATTCTACCTAAGAATAAACTTCCTTTACCTACTATCATAGCACGATTTTTATCTCCTTTTGTAAGATCATCAATTAAGAATCCTACATATGGTACACCTGAAGGAATATGTCCTTGAGTTGGAGCCCATCCAGGTAATCCTTTAGCTTCGATAAATGATTTTAATTCTTTTTTCTCAATGTCTCCACGCATCGCTGCTAAAGCTGCAATCATTTTGTAGTTAGCTTCGGGAACATTTCCTGCTCCTGCAGACTTAGTAATATCTGGGTTTTGCATTTCTACAGAAAATACATCAACATCTGTAATTTTTAAGTTAGCTTTATCTAATGGATTAGCAACTAAAGCTCCCATTACAGCTTGTGGTGAAGATCCTGTTCCTACATTATGTTTTCCTACTAAGTCAGTTCTTATTATTGGATTTACTCCATCATTTTCACCGATAAGAACAGCGAATCCACCTAGTACATCTTCAAGAACTGGTAAACCTTTTTTAACATGATCTTTACCATTCATTCCAAGTTTTGCACTAGCTCCACCAGCAACTACTAAAACATTTTTATAAACACCAGATTTCACTAACGCTGAAGCACTTATTAAAGCATGAGTTGGTGCTGCACAGAAACCTCTAAGGTCAGAACCAGTAGCATTAACCAATCCTACAACCTCAGCTATAGATTTTGCGAAGTTACCACCACCACGTTGGTTAATATCTCCACACGCTTCTTCAGAACATTCAACTACATAATCAATATCTTCTGGGTTTATTTTGTAACTACGAAGTAATTCTAAAGCAGAAATAACTCCAGAAGCCTTAACTACTAGATTTTCAAATATAACATGAGCATTCAAGTTCACATCGACGTCATGAGCTTTTTTAACATAACCAACTACTTTCCCTTCGTGAACCAATGCTTCAAAATCATCTTCTTTATCGTTTATATCAGTTCCTTCTAATTTATCGAATAAAGGAGCTAGCTCTTTGAAGTTTTCCTCTATTTTTGGACGAACACTGGCTACAAACTCTTCTGATAGTTTTACTAAATCAAAAGCATCACAGATTTTCATCAAAGCTAAAAATTCATCTTGAGGAACAATTTGTCCAAATTTCCCGTGACGTTGACCTTGCTCGTCTTTGATATCATACCAAGGCATTGGACAAGCTTTTAGCTCATCAGGAGTTTTATTTCCTATATATACTTGATTAGGTAAGTAGTTAACTACTTCTTCATATGAACGAATATGATTTGACACTTCTTTTAAAAACTCAGAATCTGGATTCGTTACTCTTTCTATCGAGCAAGTAGATCCATTTCTTACTATCATATCTGGTGTGTGAACAAGAATGTATCCTGCTCCCTTAAATACTGGATAATTCATAGCTATTGTGTGCTGAGGATAAGATACCTACCCTCAGCTCCCCTTTCTTTATTTTTTATTCGAATACTGTTTGACTATCTACTTCAACAGTTAAAGCATGTAATGCTTTTTCTACAAGACCTCTTCTTAGTTTTTTCTCTTCATTCGCGTCTAGTTTAGGATTTCCTAATGGGTGAGGAATTGCTATAGTAGGTACGATTCTGTTCGCTCCTACTGTTAGAGAAATCGGTACTACTGTACACATGTGAACCACAGGTATACCCGCTCTCTCTATTTCTTTTACCATCGTTGCACCGCAACGAGTACAAGTACCTCAAGTAGAAGTTAAGATTACAGCATCTACTCCATCAGCTACTAATTTTTGAACGTATTCTTTTGCAAATCCTACTGCACTGGCAACGGCTGTACCATTACCTACAGTTGTATAGAATTTTTCATGTAAACTTCCAATTTTACCTTCTCTAACGAAATCTCTCATCACGTCAACCGGTAATACTCTGTCCGAATCTTCGTTAGCATATACTGGATCATATCCACCATGCGCTGTTTCATGTGTTTCAGCAGTTAAGTCATTGAATCCTTCTAATGAGTATTCTCCATATTTAGAAGCTGAAGATGATTCAATGTGATCTGGATTGCCTTTTGGCACTATTCCTCCAGAAGTTACTAAGGCGATTTTTGCTTTAGTTAAATCTTTAACCGCTGGATTTGGTTCTACTCTATCGAAGTTAGGCATAGGATATTCTGTTTCGAACTCTTCACCTTTAATTTTCTTAACAAGCATTTCAACAGCACGTTCAGAACCACGTTTTTCACTAAAGAAGTTTACACGAACTCCTCTTTCGTGGTATCCTTCTTCTTTTGGAGATAAGATTTCCTCACCTTTAGCTAATTTTGCTGCGAATTTAGCTAATTTCGGTAAAGCTTTTCTCATACCTGCAGCACTATCAGATGTTTCAAGAATATAAACTTCTTTTCTAAACATATCTGTGCCAGGGTTTTCTACATACATAGCTGTTACTGCTGGAATATGAAGTTCATCTTGAACAGCTTTAGTAATAGTTCCTGCTGCAACTCCATAACGTCCTGCATTAAAAGCAGGTCCTGCGATAAATAATTGAGAATCGCATCCTTTAATCATATCGATAAGTTCTACTTGAACTTTTTCTAAATTTTCATTGAAGTAGCTATCTCCACAAACTACTGTAGCTACTACTTCGAATTCTTCTCCCAACTTCCCTTGTAACTGAACACTAATTGGTGGTAATTCAGTTCTTAATTCTGGTGCAATGTGGGCTTTTTCTTCTCCACCTACTCCGGCGAAGAATTGGTTTATATAATGTACTACTCTTATTTTAGACATTTTTATTTCCCCCTATATTGTTATTTAGACAACAAACTACTCTCCACGAATATCTTTCATTTCGCTTGCGATTTCATCTACATCTAATACCATTTCCATCATTCCTACTTGATCTTCATAGATTGCTTCATCTATTTGTGATTTAATTTCTTCTTCTACAATGTGATATACAGCTAGATTTAGTTCTACTCCAGCAAGTGGTCCTGCGAATGTTGGATCTCCCACTGTTACAGTTTCAGCTGCTAGACCAGCAGCTTCGGCTTCTGCAGCACCTAGTAAAACCACAACGTTTTCGTTACCAAATTTTTCGGCAGCTTCTTTAATACGTTTTTGGTTTTCTAAGTCCATAGCCCCTGCAGCCGTTCAGACAAAACACTCAGTAGATGAAAATACTACTTCTAATCCCTCAATTGGTTTTACACATTCTTCGATTGCTAATCCTGGAATCCCATCACGGTCCCCAATGATAACTACTTTTTTATTAATAAGATTTACCATTATCTTATTCCTCCTTGTTTAAATCTATAACATTTATTATTTTATTTAATTAGAAAGTTTTGGCACTTAAATAACCAAATCCTGTTTCGTTAGTAGCACCTGTAATAGCTTGGATTTCTACTTCGATAGTTCCATCTTCTCTTAATGAATCTTGATTACCACCAGCAATTACGTTTACTACATCGATGTGTCCTATAATTTTATCTAGTTTTGGTAATACTACTACTTGGTTAGCATTTCCACCTGTAACTACAGCATTAGCAGCTACATCAGCATCAGCTAAACTTTGGCTTGCTCCATCGCGTCCTGCATATTCATCTGTTACGATAACAGTTTTAACTTGTTCCGCTTCAATTTTTTTACAGTTCATGATTAAGTCAGTATCTGGATTACCGAATCCTTCTTGAGATACGATTACCGCATCTAAGTTTAAATAACGGCAAAGTTTTGCAGTCCAGTTAGATGAACGTTCTTTATCCATTAAATAAACATTTTCATTAGTAATTATTACACCTAAGAAGTTAATTTCTTTACCATGTTTTTTGTATAGGTCTTCAATAACTCCATTGTTTAAGTGTACATAAGTTGGGTTTTTATCACATGCTGATACACAGTTACCACTTACGATAGCACCATCCATAATTTCTGTTGGATATAGAATAGTTGGTACTATTTGTTTAGCATCAACACCATATACATAAGTATCGTGTAATAAACCTTGAGTTTGAAGCATGTATACATATCCTACTTTTGGTAAATCTGGATATTCAGCAATTTGTTCTAATAAAGGTTTAGTTTCAAATACTTCTACTTCTTCTGGTTCTAATGAACGAGCTAATTCTGCAATGTAACGAGCAGCTTTGAATCCGATATAGCGAACTGCTTTTTCGTGTTCGTGTTGTTTTACTCCTTCTTTAGGCTCAGCAATAACGATTAAGTTATTTGTTTTAGAGAATGGAGTATAGTCAGCTCCAACTCCAGTCATGTCGATAATACCTTCTTGGAATCCTACGATTTTACCAGTAGTTACAACAGCCATACCTTTAAGTGCAATTGTACGACCTTCACCTACAGTATCAACTTTTGAAAGGATACCTGGGAATATTCCTCCACGACCCTCAACTTTTACACGAGGTTCAATTACATCCTTAACTGGTGTAATACGAACACTCTCACCTGGACGAGCAATGTCTAAATCAACAGATTCAATTGCATCATCCTCGAAAACAGCTTTTACAAGCTCTTCTTTATTTACATATAATACGTTTGCCTCGATTTTTGATTCTGCAGCAAATTGTATATCTTTAATATGGATCTTTCCTAATTCAAGACGCATACCTAAAACCTCCCTATTGAGTTTATTTTTTTTATAAATATTTGTTAATCATAGCTTCTATATTCGGAACAGTTGCATCGTCTTTAGTTACTTCTTCGACTTTGTTTCCGTCTTTATATATGGCTATTGTTGGTAACCCTAAAACTTTTTGTTTGATTGCAAGTCTTCTTGCTTTTGTTGTATCTAGAGCAGCAAACTTAAGTTTGTCTCCGTATTTGTCTGCTAATTCATGTACACTCGGCATAAGTGCTTTACATGGTTCACATCCTTGGCTCCAAAAGTCTACTAACACGTATCCTTCAGCTTCCAATACTTCACTCTCAAAGTTTTCTTTGTTTAGTTCTAACATTGTCTTTGTCTCCTTTTTTTATTTTTTTAAATTTTATTCAAATTTCTCAGCAATATATTTTTCTGCAGTGATTGCTGCTACAGCACCATCACATACAGCTGTTACTACTTGACGAATTTCTTTTTGACGACAGTCACCAGCTACATATACACCTTCAACATTTGTTTTAGTGTCTTCTCCAGCTTTAACATAACCACCTTCAGTAAGTTCAACTTTTCCTTCAAATAGTTTAGTTTGAGGAACATATCCGATGAAGAAGAATAATCCCATAGTTCCGTCTTCTTCGTCAGCTTCTACCACATACTCTTCACCTGTAGCTACATTTTTCAATTTAATAGCTTCTAAAATTCCATCACCAATTGCTTCAAGAACAACTGTTTCAGTTCTAATTTCGATTTGTGGGTGATTTCTTGCTTTTTCAGCTGTAATTTTTTCACAGTGAATATCTTCTTCAAAGTGGATGATTGTTACTTTACGAGCAAATTTAGTTAAGAATAGAGCTTCTTCAACCGCACTGTTTCCTCCCCCAACTACGAACACTTCAAGTCCATCGAAGAAGTCACCATCACAAGTAGCACAGTAAGAAATACCTTTACTTTCTAATTCCCTAACCCCTGGAATATCTAATTTTCTTGGAGATGCTCCAGTTGCAATTACTACTGCTTTAGCTGTGTAATCACCACTTGTACAAGTAACTACTTTTTCCTCCCCTTCAAGATTAACATCTAGTACTTCTTCTTGTTTAAATTCAGTACCGAAGTTTTTCGCTTGTTCTGCCATTCTCGCTGTTAAACGTGGTCCAGTTGGATCTTCAATCGCACCAGGATAGTTTTCAATCATGTGAGTGATTGCTGCTTGTCCTCCATTTTTCGATTTTTCTAGAACCAAAACGTTTAATTTAGCACGTGAAGCATATAACGCAGCTGATAAACCTGCAGGTCCAGAACCAATAATAATTACATCATAATTTCTACTCATAATTATTCTCCTTATATTTATTTTTTTATAAAATTCTTTTTATCGCATTTGATAATAAATCGTAATCGATAACACTGAAATCATCTTTTACTCTATCTGTCCAGTGTGGAACTTCTTTATTTTTCCTAAATTTTTCAAAAGTTCCTACCGCTTCAGAAATTAAATTAATAGAAGCAACATCTAAATCAGTACTTTCTTTAATGACTACCGATCTATAAATTGTTTCATTTGGTTTAACACTTCCATATAGTGGGTGTGTTACAACTTCCCAATTTTCATGAACGTAGTCTCTAACTTTTTTTAGTACCTCTAGATAATCTATATCATGATATTCAACTTCTATATCTTTAAATTTTTCTTTTGAAAATCTTGGATTATTTGTTATCAATTTCATAGCATCCCTCCTAAAATAAAAACAACAAAAAGAAAGCTAGCTTTCTCTCTGTTGACTTGCTTCAGAGTTCTGTCCTAGTGCAGTCTTTTTACCTGAGAATTTCATCAACAGTTGCTAAGTGTTAATTTGTACCTTCGGTGTCCAATGTCCTCTCCTGCACTACTCATACAGTTTTATTTTTTACACCTTTATTTTATACTATTTATCTAATAAATGGAACCTTAATTTTAAAGCATGTATGCGTTCCACAAAAATATATTAGCATATCAAATTACAGAAAATAACATTGAATCTTATAAAAACTATTATATAACTGTTATATAACTGATATTTTACCTAAAATAGAAAAAATATTTTTTCTTTTTTTAAAGTGTAGTTTTATAAATTAAGGTGTGCTCCCTCTTTGAAAAGTCTAATGTGAAGCTTATGAAAATAATGAAAATGTTTGATTTATATAAAAAAATACGTGTTTTTGAGCTAATTAGAAAATTTTTCCGTTGAAATATACATATATTTTCGTTATACTTAATCATACATTCATCTCGTTTAAGGAGGGATAATATGAATAATACACAGAAGAGTTTAATAGCTATTCTTATATGTTATTTTTCATGGGGATTATTTCCTATATATTTTAAATTACTAAAAGAAATAGGTGCATATGAAGTTCTTGCGATGAGGATTATATGTTCTTTTATTTTTATGATTATCGTAGTCGCAATTGCAAAAAATAAAAAATCTATCTTTAATGAAATAACAACACTCTGGAAAGATAAGAAAAGTGTCTTACTATTAGTACTAGCATCATTTTTAATAACATTAAACTGGCTTACATATATAATCGCGGTAAACACTAACCACGTACTAGAGGCAAGTTTTGGATATTACTTAAATCCTATTGTTACAATTATACTAGCGGTGGTATTTCTAAAAGAGAAATTAACACGTACACAAACAATAGCATGTCTATGTGTTGGAGGTTCTTTGATTTACCTATTTATTTCACTCGGATCTCTTCCATGGATTTCTATATTACTAGCACTAAGTTTTGGACTTTATAGCTTATGTAAAAAGAAAATTGTTCTTAGTCCAAAAGCAAGTTTATTTATAGAAACAGCTATAGTTTCTCCTATCGCACTTATTTACATGGGATATCTTTCATCAAATAACTCAATTACATTCTATTCTTTTGGAACAGATACATTAATATACTTATTATTATCTGGTGTAATTACTGCAGTTCCACTAATGTTATTTGCTAAAGGAGCTACAGCAATTCCACTATACATTTTAGGTATTCTTCAATACTTACCACCTACTATGCAATTCTTCATAGGAATCTTTGTATATGGAGAAGTATTAAGCATTCAAAAGCTAATATCATTCTCAATAATTTGGGTAGCCGTAGCAGTATTCTGTTATTCAGCGGTTATTTCAATGAAAAAACAAAACTTAATCAATGAGAGTCTTAATAAATAACAAAAGAACTTATCCATATTTTTTCATGGATAAGTTCTTTTTATAATATCTCCCAATTTTTATACACTACTTTCTCTAACACATCTTTATCATTACTTAATTCCTGTTTCAATTTCAAGATCAGTGGCGAGGAATTCTTTATATCTAATTCTTCCAAGTCAATCCAATATATTCCACTAGAATCATTTAGTTCCTCTTCCAACTTTTCTAAAATCGTATCTTGCTGTTCGAGATTAATATCAATGTTATAAAATACCATAATATGATGTACTGTACGATTAGATTCTTCTACAAAAACATCATAGGCTCTGCAATCCCCATAACCTTTTATATGATATCCCGTTTCTTCTTGGAATTCTCGAACTAAGGTTTCTGTCAACCCCTCATTTTCTTTTTGACTACCTCCTGGTAAATCAAATCTATTTTTATAAGGACCTCTTCCCTTTTTTATACATAAAAGTTTATTATCTCTAATACATATTCCATAAATTCCAATGTGATTAATAATCATAACACACCTTCTCTCGATTTTTTAAAAAAACGGGAGTGACTCGACAAAATCGATTTCTACGAAATCACGATTTTTGAGTCACTCCCGCTTTAATCTTATTCTAATTCTGCTAATTTAGCTTTTAAGTATGGCACTAAATCATCTTTTAAGTCAGACTTAAGTGCAAAGTCTATAGTAGTTTTAACAAATCCAATTGTTTCACCTACATCGTAACGTTTACCTTGGAAGTCATATGCATAAACATTTTCTTCCTCATTTAACATTTGGATAGCATCTGTTAATTGAACTTCTCCACCAACACCTACTTGTTTTTTGGCTAAGTGTTTGAAAATTCCTGGGTTAAGAACATATCTTCCCATAATCGCTTGGTTAGATGGTGCTGTCCCTGGAGCTGGTTTTTCTACAAAAGTTTCAACTTCATATAAGTGTCCATCTTGTCCTTTTGGTGCGATAACACCGTATCTGTGAGTCTGATCTTCTGGAACTGTTTGAACCCCAATTACAGAACATCCTGTTTCTTCTGCTTTATCAATAAGTTGTTTGATCGCAGGGTATTCATCATTGATTACAACATCATCACCTAGTAATACTGCAAATGGCTCATCACCGATAAAACTACGAGCAGTTAAAATCGCATCCCCTAATCCTGCCATTTCTTTTTGACGTACGTAGTGAATGTTAGCAAGTTGCGTTGGGTACTTAACTTTTTCTAACATTGCTAACTTACCTTTGTTTTCTAACTCAACTTCTAATTCAACATTTCTATCGAAGTGGTCTTCAATAGCTCTTTTTTGTTTACCAGTTACAATAATTATATCTTCGATTCCAGCTTTCACCGCTTCTTCTACTATGTATTGAATAGTAGGAGTATCGATAATTGGAAGCATCTCCTTAGGTAATGCTTTAGTCGCAGGAAGGAAACGTGTACCATATCCTGCAGCCGGAATAATCGCTTTTCTTACTTTTTTCATGTATTCACCTATATTCTTTTCTAAAATTTAACAAATTTATAATAACATATTTTCATCAATTTGGCAAATTTTTTCCTCATATTCAAACTACATAAATAACATTTTAACTTCAGCACTCTTAAATGTCACCAATATTGAATATTGATATTACGTTTTTTAGTAAAATGACTATACTGTTCCTCACCATATTTCGAACATTTTTCGAACAAAAAACGAAAGGTAACTTAGAATTAAAATTCATCCTAAGTTACCCTTATTTTATCTTGTATTTAAGGCTTGTACAACAACATTTGTTGTTTGTTCTTTACCATTTCTATAGTAAGTTACTTTTACAGTATCTCCAATTTTTGATTTCTCAAATAAGTATTTTCTTACTGCAGCAACATCTTTTACTTCTTCACCATTTAATTTTGTAATGATATCATATTTCTCTAAACCTGCTTGATCTGCTGGTGTACCATTCTCAACATAACGAATTACTACACCCTGTTTACCTTCATATTTCAATTGAGATTTTACAGTATCACTATCTACTGTATTCACAGATACTAATTGTACACCTAATGCAGGTCTAATCACTCTACCTGATTGCTCTAATTGTTCAGTAATAAGTTTTACTTCATTTGAAGGAATACCAAACCCAATTCCCTCAGCACTCACGTTAGCTGTTGCCTTAGCAATCTTAGATTCGTTAATACCGATAAGTTTACCTTCACTATTGATTAGCGCTCCACCACTGTTACCCGGGTTAATAGCCGCATCCGTTTGAATTACAGTTTGATTCCAGTCGTTTTTACCGTCACCATCAACATCCATTGGGATTTGTCTATTTACAGCTGATACAATTCCTTTTGTAACAGTATTAGATAAGTTAACATCTAAAGGCGATCCAATGGCGAATGCTGTTTCACCAACTGCGATTTTATCACTATCAGCAAAATCCATCGTTGTAGTTACATTATCACCACTGATTTTTAATACAGCAAGGTCTGTCCAAACATCAGTTCCGACAACTTCTGCATTTACATTAGTTCCATCACTTAAGATAACAGATAATTTCTTAGCACCATTAACAACGTGGTTATTAGTAACGACATATGCTGTATTACCTACTTTTTTGTAGATAACTCCACTACCACTAGAAGCTGCTTTTAAATCACCAGAATCATTATCAGATCTACTAGAACCTCCTAAGATTGACTCTAGGCTGTTATTTGAGTTACTTTGATAATTCACGATTGAAACTACTGCATCTTTCGCTTTTGAAATTGCGTTTACTGTAATTTGTTCATTATCTTTATCTTCTTTTGTCGCTGTTATCGAAGAATTCAGAGCCTTACCAGTTCCCATTATCGCTTGTGCTCCAAAAACACTAGTAGCTCCAAGAGCAAATGCCGCAAAGACAGTTAGGAATAATTTCCCATAGTTATTTTTCTGCTGAACAGGTACTTGCCCATTGTTCATCTCTTGATAATTTTCATAGTTATTGTATTGAGAATTTTCTACATTATCATAATTTTGATAATCATTTTGTTCATTATAATTTCCTTGATTGTTAAATTCTCTATTATTTTGGTTGTTATTTCTGTTTTCCATAAGAATCCTCCTTTTAAACCTTATTTATATTATTTTAAGGTTAAATGTATTTTACTTATATTTTTATAATATCAGTATCAACTTAAACGAAGTTTAAAGAAAAGTTTAAATGTACTTAATATTTTTTTACAAATAGATTTATATGCTAATTTCCTACTTTATGATTTAAAGTAATAAACTGTAGAAATCTTATTAAATTGAATAGCCCACAGAATATTATTAAATAATAGTATATAAGCACTCTGTCTACATTGTAATTAATAATGAAATATATTGAAAAGATTATAAACACTATATTCAATATAAAACTAAATAAAAATCTTCTAGCTCTTATAAATAATACTAACTGAATAACTAAAATCACAATAAAACAAGCTATTATTACTTTTATATTTGTATCAGTAAAGTATTTTGGGAATTTATAAACATTCCTGAATAGTATACACCTTATTATCCCCATCTTTCTTTCCGAAAAATAATACCATCCAGAAATCATTATCAATAGTAAAATTTCTAATAGCATAAATAGAAAATATAACTTTCTATTTTTTCATTTTTTACCTTCCTATTTAAAATTATTACATTACAAATAATTCTATATATAAATTATATGAAAAAAATAAGAACTATGCAACATTTGTAACCTAATGAAACCTAAATAAAAAAACTCAAACGCAGTTATTACATGTTTAGCAATCAAATACATATAAACTACGCTTGAATTTTATTTTTATACTAATACTATATATTTTTTACAAATATCTGCGAAGAATCCTTGAACATCGCCCGCTTTAAGCATATTTTCTTGTTCTTGATCCACAATATAGTTTTCGCTAGCTTCCATAACCGCAAGAAGTCGTTTGAAGGTATCAGCAAATAACGCCTCATCCTCATTTAATAAATAGTTAAAATTCTGTTCAGCGAAAAATGGAATGAAAACCTCTCTAAATGCACCTTGACGAATTCTACCGATAAGTTTTTCTCCACTCGCCGTAACGAATAAATCACCTTGTTTTTCAACAAATTCTTTCGCTTTTATGTGACTAGAAAAAATCTGGAATCCTTCTGCTTCTTTATACTCTCTAAAAACTGGAATTTTAAGACCTTGTTCTTCGTAAAGAGCTTTATCGATTATCACAAAAACCTCTTCTAAATCCCAGAATTCTTTCGCTATATAATAAAATGCTACACGCCATCTACTATCACTTTTCGGCAATCTTTTAAATGTAGCTACTTGTTCTACTAATTTAATATCTTTTTCCAATACTGTTTCCTCTATTCTATATGAATTTAATCTAATTGAATTATTGTCCCAATACGCTTTGGAGTAGCATCATCCAACCTATATGAGAAGAATTTATCATTATCTCTTACCGTACAGAAATCAATAATTTTAATGTTATCTTCCAGTATACCACATTTTTTCAATAATTCTTTATTCAATTTCCATAAATCCAAATAATATTTACCATCAACTTCTTTATAATAACCTTGTACTTCTAATGCAGCAAATTTCTCAATAAGATCATAAGAAACTTCATAGTTATCCACACTAACCGATGGCCCTATAATAGTCTTAATATCCTCTACTTTACAGCCGTACTTATCTGTCATGATATCTACCATTTCCCCGGCAATATTCCCATATGTTCCACGCCATCCTGCATGAGCTAAGGCAACAACACCTTGCTGTTTATCATAGAAAACTACAGGGACGCAATCAGCTGTAAAAATCAATAATGGAGTATTTCTAAGATTAGTAATTAAACCATCCGCTTCCTTGCCATTTTCTGTAAAATTGTCTCCCGATTCAACAATACGAACGTCTGCTCCATGAATCTGAGTATTATAAACTATGTTATCATGATTAAATCCATATTTAGCAGAGAAGTTTTTCATGTCCTCACTATTCTTCGCATCAACATTCCTGTTAGTAAATGCTATCTTCACATTATCATCATTAACTAAATATCCATCAACTATTTCTCGCATAATAGCCTCCTTTTAACATATTATTTATACATATATCATTTTAAAATCAGAATAGATTTATTTTAATTTTTTCAATTCCTGTAATGCTTTTTGATTATTTTTTATTAATATATTTTGTTGCTCTATTGCAATTTCATTTAATTTTTGTAATCTAATTTCAGACGATATCCCTGATTTTAACATATCGGCATTTAATATTTGTAAATTATTCATTATCATTAACTGCTCAATAGTAGAGTTATCTCTTAAATTCCCTTCTTTTTCAGGATATTTGTTTTTAAATTCTTTTGCAGTCATTCCGTATAACGCCATATTTAAAATATCAGCTTCGCTTGCATACTTGTGTCTTATTTGTGTAGTAGTAAGTGTAGGTGTAATTAAATTATTTTTTATTGCATCTGTATGAATAGTATAGTTTAATTTTGAAATATATCTATTAGTTTGCCATTCTAATTTATTTTTATATGATTCTTCCTGTTTTAATCTTTGATAATCTTGAATAATATATAATTTAAACTCTGGAGAAATCCAAGAAGCAAATTCAAACGCAATATCCGAGTGCGCGTAAGTGCCTCCATATCGACCTGCTGTTGACTTAATACCCACTGCATTTGTTGTTTCTATCCATTTTTTAGGAGACATTAAGAAACTATTAAGACCTGCTTCACTTTTAAACTGGTCGAATTCGACCAGTTTAAAATTTAGATTATTAATTTTTTCCCAAGCACCTAAAAACTCTAGAGTATTTCTATTTCTTAGCCAATTTTTTATAATATCAGCAGGATTTTCCGAGCTTTTATATTTTGCAATATCAGTTAAACTGATATAATCAGTGTCTGAAGTTAATAATGCTATTTCATTACCATTAGCTTTAATTTTTACCATTTTATAGCCCTTCCTTTATATTTAATTATAACTTTCTAATATTTAATATTTTTCTTATCGTATAAAACTTACAATATAACTATACTCTTCTATCGCCAATTTTAAAAATCAATTCTTCTCTCAACTAATTATACTATATCCATTTTAAAATTTAAATAAATAATAGCCCATATCCCACTAGTTAAACTTCGATTCTACCAAACTAAATAGGAATCTGAAAATATCTATCTTTCAGACTCCTATTTAACCTTTATCTTATTCTTCTACTAAATCTAAGTAAACTTTTTTACTAAATGTTGTTGAATTTAATACAGTACGAATTGCATTAATCACTGTACCTTTTTTCCCTATTATGCGCCCACAATCTTCTGGGTGCACTGTTAAAATGTAATGTTCACGAGCATTTTTAACAAATTTTTCAATTTTAATTTCATCTTTATGCTCAACAATTTCACTAACAATACTATAAATTAATTCTTCCATGTGTCTCTCCTTATTTAGCTACGATATTAACTAATCTTCCAGGAACTACGATTACTTTCATAACTTGTTTTCCTTCGATTAATTCTTTTACTTCTTCATTAGCTAGAACGATTTGCTCTAATTCTGCTGGTGTTAAGTCTTTCTTAACATCTAATTTAGCTTTAACTTTACCCATAAGTTGAACTACAATTTCTACGGTATCACTTACAAGTTTGCTTTCATCGAATGTTGGCCATGGTACATATGAAATTGACTCAGTATTACCGTAGATTTCCCACATTTCTTCAGCAAGGTGAGGTGCAAATGGTGCAAGAAGTTGGATAAATCCTAACGCATATTTACGAGGAATATATTCAGCTTTGTAACAATCATTTACAAATACCATAAGCTGAGAAATAGCTGTATTAAATCCTAGAATTTCGATATCTTCAGATACTTTCTTAACAGTGTAGTTATAGCTTACTTCTAATTCTGCATTATCTTTATCTTGGACTTTATCATTTACTTTTCCAGTTTCTTCATCTACGAATAGGCGATATACTCTATCTAAGAAACGACGTGATCCGTCAAGTCCATTTTCACTCCACGCGATAGACGCATCTAATGGCCCCATGAACATTTCATAAACACGTAATGTATCAGCACCGTGAGATACGATAATATCATCAGGGTTAACTACATTACCTTTAGATTTAGACATTTTTTCCGGACGACCATCTTTACCTTCAGCAAGAATCATACCTTGGTTGAATAGTTTTTGGAATGGTTCACGACTTGGTACTAAACCTAAATCGTAAAGTACTTTGTGCCAGAAACGAGCATATAATAAGTGAAGTACAGCATGCTCTGCTCCACCGATATAAACATCTACAGGTAACCAGTATTTTAATTTCTCTGGATCTGCAAACATTTCATCGTTGTGTGGATCAATGTAACGTAAGTAGTACCAACAAGAACCAGCCCATTGAGGCATTGTGTTAGTTTCACGTTTACCTTTTTTACCAGTCTCAGGATCTACTACATTTAACCACTCTTCAATATTAGCAAGTGGAGATTCTCCAGTTCCTGATGGTTTAATGTTATCAGTTTCTGGAAGTAATAGTGGAAGTTCACTATCAGGTACAGTAGTCATAGTACCATCTTCCCAATGAATAATTGGAATTGGTTCTCCCCAGTAACGTTGTCTTGAGAATAACCAGTCACGTAGTTTATATGTAACTTTACTACGTCCAACTTTATTTTCTTCTAAGAATTCAATAACTTTAACGATAGCTTCTTCATTGTTTAATCCGTTAATGAAGTCAGAATTGATGTGTTTACCATCACCATAGAATGGTACAACGACTTCTCCATTATCTTCGATAACGGCTTTGATTGGTAGGTTAAACTTAGTCGCAAATTCATAGTCACGCTCATCGTGCGCTGGAACAGCCATAACAGCTCCAGTTCCATAACTTGCAAGAACGTAGTCCGCAATCCAAAGTTCTACTTTTTCACCATTTACAGGGTTAATCGCATAAGCTCCTGTGAATACTCCTGTTTTATCTTTGTTAAGGTCAGTTCTTTCAAGGTCAGACTTGCGTTTAACGATATCAAGGTACTCCTCAACAGCCGCTCTTTGATCTTCTGTAACGATTTCTTCTACAAGTTTGTGTTCAGGTGCAAGTACACAGTAAGATACACCAAATACAGTATCAGCACGAGTAGTGAATACTGTGAACTCTTTATCAGTTCCTTCAATTTTAAAGTCAATTTCAGCACCAACAGATTTTCCAATCCAGTTACGTTGCATAGCTTTAAGACTTTCCGGCCAATCAAGAATATCTAAATCAGCAAGAAGTTTTTCAGCATAATCAGTAATTTTAAGTACCCATTGACGCATTGGACGACGTTCTACAGGGTGTCCTCCACGCTCAGATTTACCGTCAATAACTTCTTCATTAGAAAGAACTGTTCCTAATGCTGGACACCAGTTTACAGGTACTTCATCAACATAAGCAAGTCCTTTTTCATAAAGTTTTTTGAAAATCCATTGAGTCCATTTGTAATACTTAGGATCTGTTGTATTTACTTCACGATCCCAGTCATAAGAAAATCCTAATTCTTTAATTTGGCGACGGAACGTGTCGATATTTGTTTTTGTAAAATCTCTTGGGTCATGACCAGTATCTAATGCATATTGTTCAGCTGGTAATCCGAATGCATCCCATCCCATTGGATGAAGCACATTGTATCCATTTGCTCTTTTATATCTACTTAAGATATCAGTAGCCGTATACCCTTCTGGGTGACCTACGTGAAGTCCCGCTCCTGATGGATAAGGGAACATATCTAATGCATAAAATTTCTCTTTTGTATGATCATCTAATGTTTTAAATGTTTTATTTTCATCCCAATATTTTTGCCATTTTTTTTCTATAACTCTGTGGTTATACACCATAATTTAAGCACACTCCTTCGCTTTCAAGTTCTCTAAGTTATAGTATACCAATTTTAACGATTTTTATCAACAACTGTTATAATTTAATGCGAAAATAATGAAATGGGAGTGACTTAAAAATCGTGATTTCGTAGAAATCGATTTTTCAGAGTCACCCCCGCACAGTTTATTAGATATCAATAAACCACTGCGTCTATGAGTTTTCACATGAACTTTTTTCAAAATCTAGTACTTTGGAATCAGCCCCATTATAAAACTATCAACAACCTATCTTATAAATTTAATATTACAACAAAAAACGATACAGGAAACTAGATTTCTTAAAACCAATATTCCTGCATCGTTCTATTCTATTATCCGATTGCTACGAATGATCCACCGATATTAGTGTCGTAAGGATCTGTACTTCTTTGATTCCAAATAGTATTAATATCATACCATTTCCCTGTATTGTATGCACTATCTGGATCCATTGCTTTTGTTTTTCCATTACTATATCCACTTAAAATAATAGCGTGAGTCAATCTACCTTTAGCAAAAATACCATTTCCTACAGTTGCAAACACAGGTTTTCCACTTTGAAGTGCTGCGACCAACTGTTCTTTAGTAGTGATAACTGTGTGTTTGTACCCATATGCTCTAATTGCATAAACAGCACCTTTACCTGATGTCCCTAGTCCACTAACGTTCATCTCATTAGTATTATTGTAAATTGTATCAGCAACAGCCGTTGGAAGAACTTTTTGACCTAATCCATTGAAAACCATAGCTAATGATGTTGGTACACATCCAGTTTGTGCCATTGTACCAAGACCATATCTCTTGTGAGCCCAACGCCAATCACCTTGGTAGTATTGAGGCATATTTAAGGCTGGTGTGTTTTTGTCCGCTTTAGCGTAGTTAGGCACCCATTTACCACTAGAATCTACATAGTAACGCCCGTTATCTACCCAGGCACTCTTAGCCATCTTACCATCAGCTCCAAGCCAGTAGTCTCCTACCCACTTATTACGAGCTAATGAACCATCTTTTTCATAGTAATACCAGTTTCCACCGTTACGTTTTTGCCATCCTAGCTCATCATTAATGATAACTTTTTTCTTGATTGATGGATCTTTTTTACCAGACTTATCTACATAGAAACGATCGTTGTCTACCCAGTTATCTGTTACCATTTTACCATCTTTTCCTACCCAATAAGTATCACCAATCCATTTATTACGTGCTACTTCACCGTTGTCATAGTAGTACCAAGCGTTATCTTCTTTTTTCCAACCTTGTTTTTTCTCAACTGGTTTTTCAGCTTCTGGTTTCTTAGCGTCTTTTACCCATGCTCCATTAACACCTACATAGTAACGTCCATTGTCTACCCATGCGCTTGTCGCCATTTTCCCGTCAGCTCCAACCCAATATGTGCTGCTAATCCATTTGTTACGAGCTAATGCTCCATTTTCGAAGTAATACCAAGTATTACCTTCTTTCACCCAACCTTGTTTCTTCTCTACAGGTTTTGGTGCTTCTGGCTTCTTAGCGTCTTTTACCCATACTCCATTTTCACCTACATAGTAACGTCCATTGTCTACCCATGCGCTTGTCGCCATTTTTCCGTCAGCTCCAAGCCAGTAGCTTCCTACCCAGGCATTTCTAACGATTTGCCCTTGGTTATAGAAGTACCATGCTCCACCACTTTGAACCCAACCTTGTTTTTGCGCTACAACTGGTTTCGGTGCTGCAGGTTTTTCAGCACCTTTCACCCATGCTCCATCTGCTCCTACGTAGTAACGTCCATTATCTACCCATGCATTTGTTACCATTTTTCCATCTGCACCTAGCCAGTAATTTCCTGACCATGCGTTTCTTGCTAATGTTCCATTTTGGTTATAGAAGTACCATGAAGTTCCAGTCTTAACCCAACCTTGGGCCGCTAGAGCATCACTACTAGCTACTGTGTTTACAGCGATTGGTGTAGCTAATACTGTTAATACTCCTAATCCTAATTTTAATCTATTTTTTGTCATAATATTTTCACCTCAAAAAATTCCACTCTAAATTTAAATTTCAATATTCATTTTACAATAATTAATACTTATTTTCAAGAAATAATAAGTTATTTTCCTTGTTATTTTAAAAGCAAAGGAGTCGCCAATTCATCAACAACTTCTTTATTAAACTTCTTATTTATAGTATTCTACAATTCCGTCAACAATACCATTTGCTAAACGTTCTTGATATTCATTTGTTTTAATTTTATTACGCTCTTCTGGATTATCAATAAATCCTAATTCAACTAGAATTGATGGAATAGAAGTTTCACGAAGAACTGTGAATGAAGCACGTTTAACCCCTCTATCATTTGCACCAGTTTGATACAATAGATTTTGTTGTACTTTATTAGCTAATTTTCTACTTCTTTCTAATCTCTCAGGATTATTGTGATTTTCTTTATTTATCTTAGGCACTCTATCGGCTGTTGCTTGATAGTAGTATGTTTCGATACCACGTGCAATACCGCGTCCACCAGCGTTAAAGTGAATACTTAATAGCATATCCGCATTAGCTTTATTAGCTTGATCTGCACGATCTACTAAGTCTACATCTTTATCAACATTTCTACTTGTTAACACTGTATATCCTAAAGATGCAAGTTTGCTACTTACTTTGTTATATACACTAAGAGTTAAGTCTTTTTCTCTTACTCCACCACTTATTGCACCCGGATCACTTCCGCCATGTCCTGGATCTAGGAAAATAGAACGTTTTGTATTTTTATCTTTAGATGCATCTTTCACCCACGCTCCATTAGCATCAACATAATAACGTCCGTTATCTACCCATGCATTAGTTGCCATCTTACCATCTGATCCTAACCAGTAGTTTCCTGCCCATTTATTACGAGCTAGTGTTCCATCTTCATTGTAATAGTACCAAACATTGTTTTCTTTTTTCCAACCTTGTTTCTTCTCAACTGGTTTTTCAGCTTCTGGCTTCTTAGCGTTCTTATCCCAAACTCCATTTACACCTACATAGTAGCGTCCATTGTCTACCCATGAGCTTGTCGCCATCTTACCATCAGCTCCTAGCCAATAGCTTCCTACCCAGGCATTTTTAGTGATTTGACCTTGGTAATAGAAATACCAAGTGTTACCTTCTTTTACCCAACCTTGTTTCTTCTCAATTTGTTTTTCAGCTTCTGGTTTCTTAGCATCTTTTACCCATGCTCCATTTGCACCTACGTAGTAACGATCGTTATCTACCCATGAGCTTGTCGCCATCTTACCATCAGCTCCTACCCAGTACGTACTACTAATCCATTTATTACGAGCTAGTACTCCGTTTTCATAGTAATACCAAGTACTTTCTTCTTTTACCCAACCTTGTTTCTTCACTTCAGCTAGTTTTGGTGTTACAGGTTTTACTGCTTCTGGTTTCTTAGTATTTTTATCCCAAACTCCGTTAGCTCCAACATAGTAACGTCCGCCATCTACCCATGAGCTTGTTGCCATCTTACCATCAGCTCCTAGCCAGTAGCTTCCTACCCAGGCATTTCTAACTACATTTCCTTGGTAATAGTAGTACCAAGCTCCTCCACTTTGTACCCAACCTTGTTTTTGTGCTACAGCTGGTTTTGGCGCTGTAGGTTTTTGAGCACCTTTTACCCATGCTCCGTTTGCATCTACGTAATAACGTCCGTTATCCACCCATGCATTTGTTACCATTTTTCCATCGGCACCTAGCCAGTAATTTCCTGCCCAAGCGTTTCTTGCTAATGTTCCATTTTGATTGTAGAAGTACCAAGCATTTCCAGTCTTAACCCATCCTTGGGCTGCTAATGCATCACTGCTAGCTACTGTGTTCACTGCGATTGGTGTAGCTAATACCGTCAACATTCCTAATCCTAGTTTTAATTTATTTTTCTTCATAAATAATTCCTCTCAAATTTTTTAAAAATAATTTCTATTTACATAAATAACATTTTACTATTTTATTATAAAATCAACAATTTTTCAAAGAAATACCACGGTTGTAACATAATCTTAATATTAGCCACATATTTATTGACACTTACATATACTTCCGATAAAATGAATATATAAAATTATGGGAAGGACTCGTTTTTTACGAGAAAATTACACTATGACTGAAAAAATACTAGTAACTGGTGGAGCTGGATTTATCGGGTCTCACACTTGTATAGAATTATTAAACAATGGAAATGAAGTAGTTGTCGTAGACAACTTATATAATGCAAATAAAAAAAGTTTAGAAGTAGTAGAAAGAGTTACAGGAAAAAAAGTAACATTCTATGAAGCTGATATTCGTGATGAAGCAAAATTAGACGAAATCTTTGAAAAAGAAGGAAACATCTTTGGTGTTATTCATTTCGCTGGATTAAAAGCTGTAGGTGAGTCTTGCCAATTACCTTTAAAATACTACGATAACAACGTAGCAGGAACTACAACACTATGCCGTGTTATGGAAAAACACAACTGTAAGAACATTATCTTTAGTTCTTCAGCTACAGTATACGGAGATCCTCACGCATTACCAATTAAAGAAGATTTCCCATTATCTGTAACTAACCCATACGGGCGTACTAAATTAATCTTAGAAGAAATTTTAGGTGATGTTTATGCAGCTGATAGTGAATGGAATGTTGTATTACTTCGTTACTTCAACCCAATCGGAGCACACGAATGCGGAGATATCGGAGAAGACCCAACAGGAATTCCAAATAACCTACTTCCTTACGTAATGCAAGTAGCTGTTGGTAAATTAGAGAAAGTTAATGTCTTCGGTGATGATTTCGATACACACGATGGTACTGGCGTTCGTGACTACATCCACGTAGTAGACTTAGCTCGTGGTCACGTTGCTGCGCTTAAAAAATTAGAAAAAGGTAGCGGACTAACTAAATACAATCTAGGAACAGGAGTAGGATACTCTGTATTAGATATTATTAAGAGTGCTTCTGCTGCTGTTGGTCGCGACTTACCTTACGTTATTGCACCACGTCGTGCAGGAGATATCGCTGCATGTTACGCAGATGCTTCAAAAGCTAAAGAAGAACTTGGTTGGGAAGCCCAGTACGATGTAAAACGTATGTGTGAAGACTCATGGAGATGGCAAAGTAAACATCCAAACGGATTCGCTGACTAAGACCTATTAATAAATATTATAAAAACACTCGGGGTTGGATTTTTCCAACTCCGAATTTATTATACAACCTAAATTTTTAAACCAATAAAAATAAAAAGCAAGGCTGTGAATTTCTTCACAATCTTGCTTTTATTTATATACTACCATAAATGGACCACCCGCAGCATTATCTTCAAGTTCTATACTACGTTGATCCCAAATATCGTCAACATTGTACCATTTATTCGTTCTTTCTGGATTATCTGGATCTATCGCATGAGTTTTACCATTTTGATAACCACTTAGTACTATCGCATGCGTGCTATAACCTTTTACAAAAATCCCATGACCTACAGCACCATAGACAATATTTCCATTTTGTAGTGCCGCTTTTAGATCATCTTTAGAATTAACAACACGGTAGTTACAACCCCAATGTTCAATAGCCGCAACAGCTCCAAGACTAGAAGTCCCCGTGAACAATGTATTCATCTCCATAGAAGTATCATAGATATAGTCCGCGACTTGAACAGGTGTAACATTTTCCTTTAGTCCCGAGATAATCATCGATAGCGATGTAGGCACACATCCTGTAGTCTTCATATTAGAGATTCCATACCTCTTAGAACTCCATCTCGCATCCGCTTGATAATATTGTGGAAGTTTTACAGGTTTTACGAAATCTTTAGATTTTTCATCGTAAAGATGACTTATACTGTCTTCATTAGAAAAATATTCCCATTTACCTTGCTGATCTTTTATCCAATCAGCCTTAACATGTCCTGCACCAGTTAGTAATAAACTACCTACAAGAACAAAACCTATACTCTTTTTCATAAACCTGTCACCTCCATTTTTCTAATAATTTTACTTTAAATTATACTATTTTTGGTCAATAAAAACAAATGAGAGGAACTCAAAAATCATAATTTTATAGGAATTAATTTTTTCGAGTCTCCTCTCATAAATTTAATATATTCGGAAATCTATCTAATATATTTTAAGCATTATTTAGTCCCTTTATTCTATCCATCATGAACTTCTTAAGAGTAGTTACTTAATTTTAGTATGCAGGTCTTGCATAACCTTTAATGTAACTAGAGTTCCAGTTATAAGTTTTTCTATTTACTTTTGTTTTAGCAGTACTTCCTGCATATAATGCAGAGTTACCTTCGATAGTAGTGATTACACCATTATTTACTGATTCAACGATACCGATGTGGTCTGCCCAACCTCCACCATCCCAGTCAAATGTAACGATGTCTCCTACTTTAGGTTGAGTTCTTCCTTTCCAGATACCTTTTTTCTCCATAATACCTATGTGACGTTGAACACCACATTCTCTACCGATAAGGTCACTTAGACCTGCTTGTTGGAATACTGTTGTAACAAAGATATCACACCAGTCATCATCATACGTCGCAGTATATCCTACTGGTTTTGGATCTACAGAGTTATAAGCATCAACGATTTTCTTATGTTCTCTTGTTCCTGTTTCAACACCCATATATTTACGAGCAATATCAAGAACTCTATTTAGGTTAGTGTTGTTAGTTGGATTTTGAACCCAAGCTCCATCACTTCCAACAAAGTAACGGTTGTTATCCACCCATTTATTTGTTGCCATTTTACCATCAGCTTCTAGCCAATAGTTTCCTGCCCAAGCATTTTTAACCATTTGACCTTCTGCATTGAAGTAGTACCATGTGCTTCCACTCTTAACCCAACCAGTGTGTTTTCCTGTTGGAACTGGATCTGCTTTTTTCTTATCTTTATCCCAAGCACCATTGCTTCCTACATAGTAGCGGCCGTTGTCTACCCATGAGTTTGTAACCATCTTACCATCAGATCCTAACCAGTAGTTTCCTGCCCATTTATTACGAGCAAGCGAGCCATCTTCATTGTAGTAATACCAAACGTTGTTTTCTTTTTTCCAACCACGTTTTTTCTCTTCTGGTTTTGGAGCTTCTTGCTTTTTAGCATTTTTATCCCAAACTCCATCAGTACCAACGTAATAACGGCCATTATCTACCCATGAGCTTGTCGCCATCTTACCATCAGAACCTAACCAGTAGTTTCCTTGCCATGCATTTCTAACCATAATTCCTTGGTTATAGTAGTACCAAGTGCTACCTTCTTTTTCCCAACCATTTTTCTTCTCAGCCGGTTTTGGAGATTCTTGTTTTTTAACATTTTTATCCCAAACTCCATTAGCACCTACATAGTAACGTCCTCCGTCTACCCATGTATTTGTTACCATTCTGCCATCTGCACCTAGCCAGTAGCTTCCTACCCAAGCGTTTCTAACGATATTCCCTTGGTAATAATAGTTCCATGCAGAACCATTTTGAACCCAACCTTGTTTCTTATCTTCAACTGGTTTTTGAGCTCCTTTTACCCAAAGACCATCGCTTCCTACGTAGTAGCGTCCTCCGTCTACCCACGCATTTGTTGCCATTCTGCCATCTGCACCTAGCCAGTAATTTCCTTGCCATGCATTTCTTACTGCATTACCTTGATTATTAAAGAAGTACCATGATGAACCACTTTGCACCCAACCTTGAGCTGCGTGTGCTTCAGTACCAGCTACTGTGTTCACTGCGATTGGTGTAGCTAATACCGTCAATACTCCTAATCCTAATTTCCATTTATTTTTTTTCATAATAAATTCCTACTCCTTGTTTCTATTTTCATACATTTACGCATTTTCTATTATACCATTAAGCCAGTCCTTTAGATATTACAAGTTAGTTACAAATATAGACGTATCTATCTTAATTATCGTTTTTTCATCCAGTCCATAAATCCATTTAATCCTATCATCCCCGAAATAATAAATATCGGAACATATGTATATAGATACCTTGCTCTCGCTTCGAAAATAGATTCAAAAATAAACAATCCTATTAAAGAGAGTAATATAACTCTTACATTATTATCCATGTCTTTTCTTTTAATAAATGTATTTAAAGACTGCATTACTAATATAGTCAGCCATGCTCCTTGAACAATATACTTAAATATACTATGATTACTTCCAGTTTCATAATAGATATTTCTAAAGAATCTTTCAATCTTACTTTTTTCCTCATTCACTCTCCAATAAAAATTCCCCTCTTGACTCCAAGCAAAAGTTCCATCATTATATGTGACCAATGTCTTTTTTATCTGATGCTTCAACAATCCAACTATTCCATATTCTTTTAGTCTTTCTTTTATTACTACTATGTTCTCTTCTTTTCTCTCTTTCGTACTTCTAAACGACATACTTTTTCCAGCATCATCTGATAGATATCCACCATCCGTAATATTATTTAATCCCATTTTAACAAAATGTGGATAAGATATTTCCAGCTCTTTATTTACAGTTATATTATTACTAGACATAAAAATCCCAATAGAAAAATAGCTAATCAAGATTGAAATTAGAAATATAGACAGATATTTTACTGTTTTTTTAATATATCGTAACCTTATAAATACCATTGAAATTAAGAAAACAGAAATAAATAAAATTGCCGTCTGAGGCTTTATCATATATCCTAATACTCCCAGAAAAGAAAAACATGCAATTTTTACATTTTTAAACCCACCTGTATCTACATTAGTATAGAGATATAACATTAATACTGGAATAATTAATGCAGTAGAGTCAGAATAGGGAATACTCACCCATGGAGATAATCCTACTAATAATACATAAAAGACATAGCCAAACACTGATAAATTGATATTTTGAGTTATCTTTTTAATCACATTAAATACTAAAAAGCCTGCAAGAACATTTAAAATCGACTGGAAAACTAGTATAATAAAATACGAATAGTCTGACAAACCTATAATTTTACAGAAAAGTATTATTTTTGAAAATAAAATCGTTATAAATATATTATTTGGATAATATGAAAAATAATCATTAGTCCAGTCTTGTAGTTTAACATTATCTGACAGTAAATAAGCTGCCTCTACAATTAAATAACTATCCCATCCAGTTCTGAAATAATAAAAATATATCATTGTATTTTGTATAATTAGTAAACTAATAGAAATAAAAATTATTAATATTTTATAATTAATTTTCATATTTTTTCTAATGAATTTATTAACTATAACTATTACCCTATAGACAATAATCATTACACAAGTGGATAATAAAAAAATATAGATATTTGATTTTGATACATCTAATTTATATACATAATCTACATACAAACCGCCTGATATACAAATTATAAAAATTATTATACTTAACAAAGTATATGAATATCTTAAAATAATATCTAAATACCTATTCATCATCGCCTCCTAAATTATAATATTCTTTTTTCCAACTAAAACCTTTAACTAATCCAACTAAAGTCCCTAAACCATAACTGAAGTGCACTAGAAATAGTAAAATTGGAATTAACAACATCGTTGCGTTGAACTTATTATTAATAATAGCCATCAATGTAACCAGAATTGTGAATAATCCATAAGCAACCGCAAGAAGTACAGCAAATAACTTCGTGAACGACAACATCAATAAACTAAAGATTATTCCTAAAACAAATACAAAAGGAACGAAATGAAAGATCGAGAAGGCCTTAGGATAAACATGGCTTACCTTACCAATCCAATATCCATTTGAATATTTTTGTTTTAACATTCTATTTACTGTAGGTCTAGTATATTGATATGATAATATATCGTTGCTATAACGAATCTTATAACCATTTTTTCTAATTCGATAATGTAGTTCATTATCTTCAACACGACCTACTTTTTCATCCAGTAGTCCGATTTTATCAAATATCTCCTTTTTGTACATTCCTTGAAAAACTGAACTTACATAACGTTTAGAAGTCTGTTTACGATAATTCGCTATTCCACTACCGAATATATTCTCCTCGACCAATAATAATGTTTTACTTAAATTATCTTCATTCTCAATAATGTTAGGTCGTGGCCCCCCGCAAACATCTTCTCCACTCTCGATAACTTTAACATTATTCTCAATAAAATTCTCAGTAATATGTGAATGACAATCTACTTTAAGAATACATTCTCCTCTTGCAGCTTTTATACCTACATTCATACCTGCTGATAATATTACCTTAGGATTTTTTAACAATACTACATCATAAAAATCATGATTACTAGCTTTGAAAACTTCTAATATTTCCCAGCTTTTATCTTTTGACATTCCATCTATAAATATTAATTCTATCTTGCTATGATCATATGTCTGATTCTTAAAGTCTTCTATCAATCTTGGTAAAAACTTTTCCTCATTTAAAAGTCCGATTACAACCGAAACTAACATAATTATCTCCTTTATCAAAAAGGAAGCTAGATTAAAATACTAACCTAGCCTATCCTTTTTATCTATCTTTTCTTCCTAATTTTTCATTAGCACTGAACATTATACTCGCGATAGATTCACCCCAATACGGTGCAGTCGCGTAGTTAACATTCATACCACCTGCTTTATTTCCTAAGTATGCTCCGTTAGCTGGATATCCAGAATTATGTAAATATCTTGAGTTAATCCAACGTGCAGCACCCAGAATACCACTATCTACATTATCAAATTTAGTCGCAGAAGTATATGGGCTATCATCATATGCTGATATACCGAAGAAGTTATTTTTATCTTTTGCAATCTTACTTCTTCCCCATGCACTCTCTAAAGCACTGTGTGCTACTAAGTATAAAGCATTAACTCCGTATCTTTGTTCAGCAGCTTTAAATGTAGCTCCTTTACCTGCTAACTTACTATCACTAGCTCCCATTATGCTATATAGTCTATTAATATCAGCCGCTGTATAGTTAGTTCTAGATTTCAAATTAGAAAATTGGAATGGGTGATCTAGTTTGAATGTTCCAAAGTTAATTCCATCTGCAGAGTAATAAGATTTACCAACTTGCATATTTGCATTGTGATAAGCAACCATTACTTTAGTGTACGGAGAGTATCTGTGATAAACATATTTTCCATCACTTACGTAATCCGGAATGAATGTATCATTAGAGTCGATTGCAGTTACTTGACTAGCATTAACATAACCTGTAAGTCCAGCTACTTGAACAGGGATTCTACCATTCACAGTTGATCTATTATCTCTGAATAATACTGTATCTTTAGAGACATGAGATAAGATACGACCATTCGCATCATATACAGGAATATATAATGATTTTACTTTGTAATAACTTGAATAGTTTATACCATGTCCTGCATTTTTAACCCATGCTCCAGAACCATCTACATAATAACGACCATTATCTACCCATGCATTAGTAGCCATTTTCCCGTCAGCTCCTAACCAGTAGTTTCCTGCCCATTTATTACGAGCTAATATTCCATTTTCATAGTAGTACCAAGTGTTCCCTTCTTTCACCCAGCCGTTCTTCTTGACTTCTGATTTTACTTCTTGCTTCTTAGCGGACTTATCCCATAGACCATTTACTCCTACGTAGTAACGTCCGTTATCTACCCATGAGCTTGTCGCCATCTTACCATCTGAACCTAACCAGTAGCTTCCTATCCAGGCATTTCTAGTAATTTGACCTTGGTAATAGAAGTACCATGCGTTCCCTTCTTTTACCCAACCTTGTTTTTTCTCCACAGGTTTAGCCGCTTCTGGTTTCTTAGCGTCTCTCACCCATGCTCCATTAGAACCAACATAGTAACGGCCACCGTCTACCCATGAACTTGTAGCCATTCTTCCATCATTTCCTAACCAGTAACTTCCTACCCAAGAATTTCTAACAATATTTCCTTGGTAATAATAATTCCATGCTGAGCCATTTTGAACCCAACCTTGTTTCTTAACTTCAGCTTGTCTATGAGCACCTTTAACCCAAAGCCCATTACTTCCTACATAGTAGCGTCCGTCATCTACCCAAGCGTTAGTCACCATTCTTCCATCGGCTCCTAACCAGTAATTTCCTGCCCAAGCGTTTCTTGCTAATGTTCCATTTTGATTGTAGAAGTACCAAGCATTTCCAGTCTTAACCCAGCCTTGTGCAGCTAAAACGTCACTACTAGCTACTGTATTCACAGCTATTGGTGTAGCTAATACCGTTAATACTCCTAATCCTAATTTCAGTTTATTTCTTCCCATTTTTTATAGCCCTCTTTACTCATTGTTATGCATTGATAATTATACCATAGTTAAGCTATTTTTAGGGTTACAATTAGATTATTTTTTATTACATCTATATTACAAATGGGAGTGACTCAAAAATCGTGATTTCGGAGAAACAATATTTTGTTGAGTCACCCCCGCACAGTTTATTAGATATCTAAAAAACTTTTATAAAGTGAATTTAGATATTAATAAGCCACTGCGCCTATGAGTTCTCATATAAACTTTTTTAAATTTAAGACTTTTGGGTCAGCCACAAGCTTCATCCAAATTACTATTAGACTACATAAATAAAAAAGAATGGAGATTATCTCTCACATTCTTCTTTCAGTATTTCTTCTAATTTGTTGTAGTCTTTAACACTATCAATTTCATAGATGCTATTAGGTTCTAATTCTTCTACATAAACATCTAGTTTCTCGATATTATCTTTAACCATATTATCCCAGTACAAGTTCATGAACTCATTACTTTCATAAGCTTTATCGATAAAACTCACGATTTTCTCTGCAGCTTCTTTATCCCAGAAAGATACCCCACTTAGGATTCTTCCTGCTTTACTGTCTACGATAATATCTTGTACTTTATAATCATCACCATAGATTAAGAACCATTCATTCTCACAATCTTCACGGTAAACGCTAAAATATGTTGAACGATCAATATCAGCTCTAAACATATTTTTAAATAAATAGTTATCAGCATCGATTACATAACTGTTCGCTAATTTTTCCTTAACTAAATATAACGAGTAGAAGTTGTTATACTCAGCGTATTTATCATTGAATACTAGTTCCACATCATACTTTTCTTTTAAATAATCGAATTGTTCATGTAAGTATCCCACAACGACGATTATTTCATCTATTCCTTTTCCTTTTAAAAATTCAATTTGATACTCCACAAGTGGCTTGTCTTTAACCTTTATCAAAGCCTTCGGGGTATTATCTGTCATCGGTCTAAGACGCGTTCCTAAACCTGCAGCTAATATAATTGCTTTCATTATCTATTTGTTACTCCTCTCTAACAATAACATAAACACCTAATATGATAATAATAGATGTAATTATTAATTGTAAATTCACCTCTAATGCGACAAAAATCATCGAGAATAATATTGTCCAAACAACATAGCTGACATTAAGTCCTGTTGCTTTCGCTGGTTCTAATCTGTTAATAGCCATATAATATAGAATGTAAGATACCATATTACTAACTACGAAGAAGACGATAAGTCCCCCGAATTTCACATCAAGACTAGTCTCAATTCCTAAACCATTGAATGAGATTATTACTAAATACGCTAAAAATGATGTCACCTGACGAATTAATAAAGTCTCAAGCTCATTTAAGTTGTTTTTCATCGCATATGAACTAAGCACACTCTCACTACCCCAAGCAACTGCACAAATTAGTGCGAACATAAATCCAAGATAAAATGATTCAACCTGTTCACTCTTGTAACTTTGAATGAAAATACCAACAATAATAAGCGCAATCCCTAAAATTGTTTTTGATGAAACTTTATTTTTTAAAAATATAACAGCTAGTATTACCGACACTGCAGGATAAATCGCTGTAATCGAAGATGTCAACCCACTTCCTATATACTTCACCGCATATAGATTACATTGCATTCCAATAGGTCCCGCAAGCAGCGCACCTACAATAACACTAACACTTTTTATATTCGTAAAAATCTTAAAATTAATTGTTTTATACTTAACTAAGATAATCGCCAGTAGGACAAAAATACTAATAAAATCATGAATTACCGCAACCGCAAAAGGCGAAACATTATAAAGTGAAAATATATACGCACTTATCGCAAGTCCAAGCCCCCAAAACATACCAGATAAAAGTCCTGCTGATACACCTATTTTATTTTTCATAACTTTCTACATACTCCTTCAAATTCTTAACTGCTCTTAAGTATCTATCTTTCCCATAAGTTCCAAAATCTGCACCTTGTTCTTCTTTATAAATAGTCCACAGACTCCACAAAAAATCCTGTAATATTTTATAAATCATAATCTTAGCTACGCTAACTGGAGTATCTTCACTAAAGTATACTTTAAAGAATTCTCCTTCTTCAGACTTTCTGAAATTAGACTCCAAGAATAACGCCGCCAAATCCCACATCGGATCATTCATCGCAGAATATTCCCAGTCAATAAGGTAAACACGACCAGTCTCATCTTCAATGAAATTCTCCGGCACAAGATCAATATGACAAGATTTCTTATCGACACCAATCTCTTCTAAGTGTTTTTGTAGAGAAAATACCTTCTCCCTTATCTTCTCATAATAAGGATAGCTGATATTACCTTCAATCAAACTCTCATATTTTCTTATCTCATCAAAAACTCTAAATTCACCTTCAAGTACCTTCCCTGAGCTATGTACTCTTTTAAGTATATTCGCAACTTTTTCTTTCTTCGCTTTTAAATAATGCGCATCAAAAGTTGTCGCATTCTCAATATATTCATTTACCTTTATTCCAGATTCAATATCAAAGATATAGTTTTTCACATCTAAACCTAAATCAGCAAGATTCGCAAGATTATTTTTCTCCGCAACCCTATTAATCAGCCTATCCGTTCCTTTACCAAAGAACTTAACTATATACTTGTTACTCGTAGTCTCCACCAGATAATTACTATTCGTCATACCACCTAGTTTTTCAACTTTTACTATCTCCTCTGAATCAGTAAGTAGTTTTTCTATTTTAGTTTTTATTAGTTGTTTCAATGTAAAGCCTCTTTTCTACATTACAATATTACTTACCATTATAACATAAAATAAGATAACTCATAGTCTTTATATAATAATTTTTCTACATAAAAAATTAGGATAAAATAAATATTCTATCCTAATCAACTTCTAAAATATATTAAAAAACCCTCATAATATTCTTTTCAATAATAATTATTAATTTTTTTATATAATATGCAGAAATAATACTAATACAAAACACAACAATAGTATAAAGTATATCATTTACATTTGATGAAACAAAAAACTTACCAAAATAATGCATAACTAAGCCGTGGATCATATATACTTCAAATGATATATATCCTAAAAAATCCAGATATTTATTCGAAAAGTTGAGTTTATTTGTTAACAATAAGAAATAAACTACAAAAAACATTGTGCACAGATTTCCAACTATTCCATAATAAACGTATTTATTTGTAATCCCAATATTTTTCATAATAACTTCACAATGGCGAAATATGTACATCAGTATATTAAATGAAACGAGAAAGATAAAATAATTTTTTTCAATACATTTCTCTATAAAACTCCTATTTTCCATCCAAAAAATACCTAATAAAAATGCCATTATACTAACATATTCACAGTCTCCATGATCTTGATACACCTTCCAAAAATATAAACTAACGTTAAAACTGTTAATATATAAAAAGAAGTTTTTGAATCCTTCCTCACAAAAGAAACATAAAAAATAACATATAAAACTATTATACTGTTGATAAACCAACCATTATAAATTATATTGCTGTAATCTTTCCAGAATGATAGGAAAAAGTCTACACTAATAACTTCCCCTAATGTTGCTCTATAAATGATATAAATAACTATAAAAACATAAAATGGTATAAATATCCTAATCAATTTTTTTCTCAAGAAATTTTTCGTATAATTCGCGTTGTTACTGTACTGAAAATACAGTCCATAACCAGATAAGAAGAAAAACAATGCTACAATATATCGTCCCATATATTCAAAATTTGAAAAATTTTCACTAGTAGAAATTTTTTGAGAAACATGGTGAAAAATTATTAGTAAAGCTAGGAGTCCCTTTAGTGATTTTGTTGATTTATTACTTAAATAATCAACATCTGTTCTCGATATAAGATAAACAAATAATGAGATTAGTAATAATATAAAAATATCCTTTGAATTAAATTTATATCCTACAGAAATACCTATAAATATTTTTTAATTCTTTATCATTTAGCATTTTAACATAAAATGTGGAAATTATAGCAAAATTATTTTCTAACACACTATTGTAACCTACTATGATTCTATTCTCTGTATTATTTATTTAGCAACTATGGTATAATATATTTATCTCAAAATACTATTATTTTTAAAGGATTAAAAAATTGAAGAATATAAAAATCAATGCTCTAGCTAGCATAACAGTTAATATATTAAATATTATATTTCCATTAATCACCAATCCATATCTTACTAGAATTCTAAGTAAAGATAACTATGGTCATTTTAACAATGCTAATACTTGGGCTAGTTTCGTTGTTCCTATCGCAGCATTTGGAATATATAATTACGGTATTCGGTCTATCAGTAAAGTTAAAGATAGTAAAGAGAAGATAAGTTATGTATTTTCTAAATTATTTTATTTATCTATATTCACATCACTGTCAGTTACTACAGTATATTTTCTAATTATTGGATTAGGTAGCGATATACACACCCTTAAGATTTTATACTATATCCTGGGCTTTCAAGCTTTAATTCAATTCCTTAATATAGAGTGGATGAACGAGGCGTACGAAAACTATACATTTATTCTATATAAAACATTATTTATCAGAATATTAATGTTAGTATCTATCTTTACCTTTGTTAAAAACGAAGATGATATCATACCCTATGCATTAATAATGACAGCTATCACATTTATAAATTACTTAATAAGTTTTGTATGGATAAAAAAAGAAGTATCTTTTGTAAAAATACCTATAAGAGAAATTATAGATTCATCTAGAAGTATGTTTATTATGTTATTATTAGCTAATGCTAATATGCTATACACTCTCTTAGACCGACTATTCATTACCAAAAGTCTTAATCTTGAATATATATCTTACTATACCATCTCTATGAATATAGTAATGCTTATAACTGTTGTTTTGACCGGGACAATAAATGTAACTATCCCTAGATTAAGTTACTATTTAGGAAAAAAGGATCAAGAATCTTATAAATACCTTATAAACAAATCTAGTTCTCTATTTTTATTTTTTATAATACCCATAGGAATTGGACTAACCTTACTAGGAACATTTGCTACTGTAATCTACGCATCAGATAAATATACTGCTGCTGGAATAGTGACTAGCCTTTTTGCCATAAGAACACTGGTTTGGTCTTTAGAATATATTTTAGGAAATCAAATAATTTTTGTAAATGATAAAGAAAAAACATTAACTTTATATTATTTCATCGGTGGAATTTTAAATTTCATCTTAAACACTATTCTATTCTTAAACAATATATTCGAACCTGAATATTATATAATAACTACTCTCGTTGCAGAAACTATTGTCGTAATATTTGAAATAATATTTATTAGAAAATACAACTTGATCTCGCTAACAGATATTTTTCAAAAAAGTACTAAGTATATAATTGTATCATTAGGATTTATTCCAATATATTATATTTTTAGAAAAGTATTTCAAATTGAATCCTACACTATAGATTTCAATTCACTACTAATGATTTTTTGTACTATTTTCTGTTCTTCTTGTTATTATATTTTAACTCTTTTTATAACAAAAGATTCTACACTAACATACGTATTAAATATAGTACTTACGAAGTTTAAAAACACAGTAAAATAAAGGTGCCTCAATTCGAGACACCTTTATTTTATTATTTTAATAATTTAACCTTTGCTAAACTCTCATCAACCTTTTCATACATTGGATTATCATGCCAATCATAAAATTTATTAGGAATTAAAAAGTCTTTTTCATACTGGTATTCTAGATATTCATGAGTATTTACAGGCATTTTCACTTTAATCCCTTGGAAATCATACTCTTTTAATCCAGAAAATTTTATTTTGTATTTTCTTGATTCATATTTACACGGTCTATTTAATGCATCTAACAAATATACAACTACTACCGATTTCACATACTCATCATATTTGTCATACAATATAAAGTCTACATTCAATCCGTTATAATCGTAAGAGAGTTCTACAAGTTTATCATCATAATATAACTCTCTTGTTTTTTTGAAACCTTTATTTAATAAATCTTTTTCTTTTTCTTGATAATCATTATAATTTTCAATGATTATCCCGAAATCCATGTCTAAATCATGATTAATTAATCCTTTGTCACGATACATACCAAGTAATGTACCAAAGTCTAACCATATATTATATTCAGATAATCTTGATTCATATACATATTTTAAAACACTAGAAAAATTATCTTGCAACAACTGTTGTTGCTTTGCATCAAGCTCTATGTTAGCCTTATCATTTAATTGCTTTATAATTTTCCAATTCTTAACTATATCCTTCTTGTCACCTAATGCTGTTGCTAAACTACGCTTTGCCCACTGTAACAATTTAATAACCACCTTTCTTCTCAGATTCTGTACTTACCACACCTAATAAAAACATTAAGTATATTTGCTGAAAATCTATGTTTACAAATATAGATTCTAAGAAGAATGATGCTGTTAAAGAAAATAATATTGCATAAAACATTAAAGATTCATCAACATATCCATATTTAATTTCTCTTATAAATAATGGTTTCAATCTCCTATAAAATACTACTGCGATTACTAATGAACCTACCGCCCCATAATACAGCAAAACTGATAAATAACTGTTATGAATAGATCTCCCTTCTTTCATTGATGGTATATCTAGATAACTATATTTTTCATTTGAAATCACTTTTTGCATTTCTGGAGCTATTCCAAAAATTGGTTTATGAGAAAATAATTTAACAGTATCTTTCCATATTGCTATTCTTCCATTTCCAACCTCTTCTCCCGAATCATCCTTAGAAATAGATATTTTCTCTTCTTTACTTTTATACTCATCCTCATCCTCATCTAAGTACTCTAATACCCAACTTTTGTGTTCTGAAAACTCTTCTCTATCTAAATCATTAATATTCAATTTTACAAATACTCTATTCTCTTCTGCATAAATGTACTTTGTATTTTTATTATTTTGAGATATTAAAAATCCACCTTTTTGAATTCCTATATATGTAGCATAAATCAGTATTGTTGAAAATAATATAATTAATATTTTTTTCCCAGAACCATATGTAAATAAATCATTTTTTCTATATTTATTTAAGATAATAAATGCTATCGCAAGTGTAATTATAGCTAACAATGAATAGACAGTTCCCCTTGAATTCGAGAACGAGACAATTATAAATTCTAAAACTACACTTACAGCTATTAATATTTTTTCGATGTTAGAAATTAAATTTCTTCCTTTCATATAGATATAAATAGCTATTAATATTAGTGATACTCCCATCATTGCCGTGAAATTAGGATCTTTATATAATCCATATAGTAATGGTGTATACTTTCCACCCGATATTTCTACATATCTAATTCCTAAAAAGTCCAATAACTCATTTCTTATAATAAATATACTTATATTTGAAATATAAAGATAAATAGATATGATATTCACAACTATTTTTACACTTAAAACAGGATAAAAGATATATTTAAACATCTGTAATTTACTGTATTTTTCTTTTAAAAGTGGGTATGCAATTATAAAAAATGCAATTGATAATATGGTTAATACTATGGATTTTATAGATGTAGTTGTAATATTTGAAATATTACTTATAACTGTTAATATTGACACAATTATCCATGCTGCTACAAATCTTCTATTCCTTCCACTAAATACATCTTTCCTATTTATCAAATTGTAACCTATTATTATTATTCCCCAAAAAATAAGGATATAATGAAATAATGACTCATATCTATCAGCTGAAGAAATCATCAGCTTAAAAGGTGGTCTTATAGTATATATAAAATAAAACATATAAAATAAAATAGGATATTTTATTAAATCGTCTAGTAGTTTTCTTTTCATTACTTATTATTCACCTCTTTTATCTTACTTCTATAATACTTATCGTCATTTTTCTTAGTAAAAATAATTTCTGCATCTCCATTAAGAGTTACTAACTCATTATCTATACTAAGCATATACTCTCCATCAAGAAACCTTATATCATAGACTTTGTCACGAATTTTTAAATATGCATGATCTGTATTTTTTGGAAAACCTTTAAAAATTATTTTATCAACAGCATTACCTTTTTCTAAAGAGTATTGAACTACAGCTTCATCTATATAATTAGTAGTATCCTGTAAAGCTGGACTTAATTTCATACTGTCCATTTTCTCTGAAGTAAAATATGTATTGTTTATAGTATATTCAGCTACTTCAAAAACAACAATATCAGGTTGAAACATATTATAATAATAATCTATATCAAAAATATTCTGATAATTATGAACAGATATATATTCACTAAATCTATCTGCGAGATATTTTTCTCTTCCATTCAAATAACTTCCTTGAAATACCAAAGCCTTAGGTAAATTTTCCTTATTTCCTTTGATATAACTGAAATGATTTTGTTGGATATCTCTATTAACTTCTTTATCATATTTTTCAGTTAAATCACTATATTGTTGTTTTAAAGTTAATACTGGAACTTCTTCATTCACTTCGAATTTTGAAGTAGGTAAATACTTTCTGACTTCTTTAGTAACATTGAAATCCCCAATATTATGCGGCTTAACATCAGGATAATCCTTACCTATCAATTCTAAAAGATTATTTACACCATAAAAAGCACCTATATCATTCCAATGCCCCGCATCAAACTTCTTATTATATACCTGTTCTGTTTTACTTCGTTTTTTTAACTCATCTGTATTGTCTATAAAATTAATACCATAATTTGTTAAATCATTTTCTATGTTCTCCATCCATGTTCTATTATAATTTACCCCCTTAGGTAAATGTTCCGTATAAACTGATGTTTTCTCTGGATTAATAAGAACATAGAACTTTCCACCCCTGCCTTCTACATAGTCTTTTATATCTTTTAAAGATTTGGTGAATTGTTTTGTGTGTTCATTATAGTTCTTTTGATATAAACCAAAATATACATATCCATCCTGACCATAGACATATGCTGGATGAACTAAAATATCAAACAATTTATCATTCATTTTACCATAACTCTGAATAATTTCTTCTCTAAACCCTATTCTATCATTTATGAATTTATAAAAATCCTTAAATGTATCAGAGTTTACTTTATTCAGTTTTGGAAATTCCGTTAGCTTTCTATTATCAATTTCAGATACATAATTCGTTTTCCAATTAAAGAAAACCACTGGTAATAGAATCACAAATGAAACTATAGCTATTAAAAATAATTTTAAATACCTCATTAAATGACCTCCTTAAAATTGGAAATATAAAAATGGACTATATGATGAATTCATCATAAATAAGACTGCCAGAATAAATAATAACATACAGATCACTTGACTAACAACAACACCTATTTTTGAATTTTCAGTCCACTGTTTAATTAATTCTAATTTTCTCCACTTTCCTATAAAAGCACCAAGTAATGCTACAAAAATAATTAACGTTATCTTTTTATTAATAAAATAATCAAACGTAAAGTATATATTACCTGATGAGATACCTATCATAGCTTTATAGTACACTATCGCTTCTGATAAAGATGGAATCATAAAAATCACCCATGTCAGATATACGAATATCATTGTAAATAACCATTTAAATATGACTGGTATCTTTACATACCAAACTTTCTCTCTTACCAAACGTTCCACCATGCTTAATATCCCATGGGCTATACCCCATATAACAAAGTTAAGAGTAGATCCATGCCAAATTCCTGTAATTAGAAATACGATAAACAAATTAATATATACATGTTTTCTATTTCCACCTAGCGGAATATAGATATACTCTCTAAACCAAGAACCTAATGAAATATGCCATCTTCTCCAAAACTCTCCAATAGATAAAGAAGTATATGGGAAATTAAAATTTTCTTTAAATTTGAAACCAAACATCCTACTAATACCAATAGCAATATCAGAATATCCAGAAAAATCATAGTAAATCTGCAGGAAGTAGCACAATGCTCCAAAAATAGCCGTTGGAGAATCTATTCCTAATGGTGCATTACTTGTTATATCGTTAACTACTACTCCTAAAGAATCAGCAATAATAGATTTTTTAGCAAATCCAATCATCACCCTATTCATACCACTAAAAAACAAATCTACAGAAACGGTTCTATTGTAAATTTGGCTAGAAAAGTCTTTCCATAATACTATCGGACCTGAAGCGATTTTTGGAAAAAATGTAAAAAACAGGAATACATCTATTAATCCTCCACTTTTAGCATCACCTTTATAAATATCTACTAGATATGATATAGCCTCAAACATAATAAAGGATAAACCTAACGGAATTATTACATTAAATAATCCTTTTTGCACCTGAAATAATTCTAAAATAAATGTAATATATTTATAGTACGATAAAGTTAGTACTATAAATAGCAGCGATAATATAAAAAATTCTCTTTTTATCCTTTTACTGTTTATGTATTCTATTATCTTACCTGAAAGATAGATAATAATTATAAATACAATCAAATATATCGTTGTTCGTAATCCAGAAACCATATAGAATGATACACTGAATAATATTAATAATAAATTAATAATTTTTTTATTACCAAAACAATTAAATATATAATATAAAATAATAGTTATTGGTAAGAAAAAAAATAAAAAGCCTGCACTTGTAAATGGCATAATAATTTCCTTTCTTTTTATTTTAGTTTTCTAATAGTTTTTTAAACTCTTGTACCTGACTTTCTAGAGACAATTTTTTCAAGAATTCTGATACCTCTTTTTCACATTCTTGAGTTTTTTCTACATACCCTATTATTTCTTCAATTGCTTCATCATCATTATAAATTATTTTTCCGAATTTTCCATTTTGTGAAAGTTCTTCCGCACCCCCAACATCAGTCGATACAAAAGGAACATTCAATGATAAAGCTTCTACATATACTCCTGGAAACCCCTCCTTCTTCGACATCGAAACAAGGCATTTCATATATTTAAGATATTTATAGGGATTTCTTTGATACCCAAGAAAATGAACATACTCCATTAAATTATATTCTTCAACCCTACTCTTCAAGGTTTCTTCCAATACTCCAGTTCCTATATAATACATATGATATCTATGTCCTTTTTCATGTAATATTCTTAACAGCTCTAACGTTCTATCAGAACCTTTTTCTTTTTCTATTCTACCTATCGAGCAAATTGATTTCTCGGGTATATTTTCTGAAATTCCCTCTTCAGATTTCTCTATTATCTCACTAAATTTATATCCATTATATATGCGAATCATCTTATCTTTCTGGTTAGGATATAAATCTAAAATTGATTTCTCAGTTTTGTTAGAAATTGATACAATATCTGTGGCATCTGAAAAATATTTCTTGAATCTTTCTTTTCTCCACGTACCAGAAAATTCCTCTATACTTCCATGTATCCAATAAATTTTCTTGATATTTCTTTTAGAAAATGGAACATCAGGATACATTACTTCAAACATTATCTCAATATCATAATCATCTTTTCTTATCAGATACTTTCTTAATATATTTGGAAATCTTCTTCCTAATTGTTCTAAAACTAAACGGATTACATTAGGGTACTTTTCATAATAATAACTTTTAATCACCTTTATATTCTTAGGTAAATCTTCTAGTCCATTGTATCCTCTATCAATTTCCACTATATCTATCTGGTATTCAGAAAAATCACCATTATTCAAAATATTTGATAGAATCTTTTCTGCCCCCCCACCTTTAGAATAAGATGGTATAACCACTAATACTTTCTTCATTATCTTATCCCCTGATTAATCATTATTTTCGTATCTTTTATATTTAGATAATATAAATTTATACATTTTCTCATTTACACTTAATAGGATAAGTGCTAATTTTAAACTTTTAGGGGTACAGCTACTCTTTAACAACTCCCACCTTATATTTATCAATTTCCTTTTAAGTATTTCATATTCTTTCATTTTTTTATAATTATAAGAAAAAATTAATTCATTAAATATAGAAATATAGGCAAAACCAACCCTAATAAATAATTGCTCTTTATAGCTTGGAAAGTTTTTTAGGGTATAATCTCTTATCTTTTCTATAATTTCTATATAATCCATATTCCTAGGACTAAATGGTTTAGTTGTAATACTACCTTCTCTCATATAATAATAGTAGTAATTCCCACTTATAAGAGTATAACTATCAACATGTTTTATAAGTTCTAAGTTATAAAACGCATCTTCATAAATTTTACCAGTTGGGAATTTTATTCTTTTAGCTATATCTTTATGAATTAATTTACACCAAACCGATCCGTAGACACGCTTATTTTCCAGAAATTCTTTTAAATATCCTTGTCTATTTATTACTAGAAAATAATCTTCACCTATATAATGTGGTCTTTCTTTATTTTTATAAATTCTAGTTAACCCACATTCTACAATTAATGTACTTGATTTTTTTATAGCTTTATATAATTCCTCGTACATACGTTCATGAATATAATCATCACTATCAACAAAACCAATGTACTCTCCATTTGCTCTCTCTACTCCGTAATTTCTAGCATCTGATATACCACCATTTTCTTTATGATATACCTTTATCCTATTATCTAGGCTAGCCATTTCATCACAGATTTGTCCACACATATCAGGTGAACCATCATCAACTAAAATTATTTCTAGATTTCTATAAGATTGGTTTAAAATAGACCTTACACATCTTTCAAGATACTTCTCTACTTTATATACTGGAACTATAATACTTATTAATTCATTAGTCATTCAAATCCACCTAATTTTTTGCCAAAATATTTTTATATCTTTCCAAAACTCCCCTATATAAATATATACTAATTTTTATTAGTATTATACACAGTTTTCTGTTTCGAGTTATATATTTATTTTTCAGTAAACTAATATAATTTCTTTTAAAATAACTTAATATCTCCGAATAATACTCATTATTTCTATAGTTTTCTTCTAACAATATGCTATTTAAAACAGAAAAGTAAGCATACATCTTACGACAATCTGCCGCTTCTTTTAAGCTAGGATAATTCTCATAAGTCATTTTATGAAATTTCTCCACTATCTTTATTAGATCAAATATTCTAGGATCAAATTTTGAGTTTGTTATACTGTTTTCTCTCATTAAATAATTATATGATGGACTATCTATTAAAACAAAGCTATTGGCAATATTTATTAAATCATATGCATAGTAAGTATCCTCATACAATTTCCCTTTAGGAAATACTAATTTTTTAGCTACATCACTCTTTATTAACTTTGTCCATACAGAGCCAAAAACTTTTTTTATTGTTAAATACTCTTCTAAATATTCTGTTTTCCCTAAGACTTTATAATATTTTTCATCAGTAAACAACTCAATTTTCCCTGGATAAATAACTTTCAAGCTACATTCAGCTACATCGACATTCTCCTTTTTTATAGCTTCATATAGTTTTTCATACATTTCAGAATCTATATAATCATCGCTATCTACAAAACCGATATAATCACCAGTTGCTCTTTCTACCCCGTAGTTCCTTGCATCTGACAAACCACCGTTTTCTTTATGATATACCTTTATCCTGTTGTCTGACTTCGCTAACTCATCGCACATATTACCACTACTATCAGTAGCTCCGTCATCTACTAAAATTATTTCTAAATTTTTATATGTTTGATTTATTATTGAATTCACACATTTTTCCAAGTACCGTTCAACATTATATACAGGTACTATAATACTAATCAATTCATTTCCGTAGTTACTCACCTACTACCTCCTCAACAATTTCCTTGAAGTTTTCAATGATAACGGCTATATCTTCATCACTAAGTCTAGTGTGTAGAGGTAATGTTATTTCTTTTACATAATAATTATATGCATTAGGATAGTTTTCAATGTTGAATCCTAAGTTTTTATACGCAGTTAATAACGGTAATGGTTTGTAATGAACATTACAGCTAATTCCACGTTCTGCCATCTTAGTAATTATCTCCCCACGTTGTTCAAATGTAGCACCTTCAACACGAGTAATATACAGGTGCCCACAAGATTTATAATCTTCTGAACTGTGACTTAGAGCTGTAATTCTTGTTCCTTCAAATCCTTTGTTATATTGACTAATAATGTCCTCACGACGTTCTAAAAGTTTTGGATAACGATCTAGTTGAACTAATCCAATAGAGGCTGCAATATCAGTTAAATTACATTTATATCCAGGGATAACAATATCATACTCCCAAGATCCAGCTTTTGTTTTTGCTAATGCATCTTTTGTTTGACCATGAAGTGAATATATTTGGTATTCTCTATATAACTCTTCATTATCAAAGTTTTCATTTTGTTTCCAAGTTACACTTCCACCTTCAGCTGTAGTGAAATTCTTCACAGCGTGGAATGAGAATGTAGTAAAATCAGCCATAGAACCAATTTCCTTACCTTTATAAGTGCTTCCTAAAGCATGCGCTCCATCAGCTACAACAGCCACTCTACCAAGTTTCTCTTGATATTCACTATTAGCTTTGAATAAGTGTTTTTTATTCTCTACTACCTCAAAAATCTTATCATAATCACATGGAATCCCTGCTAAATCAACAGGAATAACAGCTTTAGTATTTTCTGTAATTGCATTAGCTAAAGCATCATAATCCATCTCGTGACTATCTTCAGCAATATCAACGATAACAGCCTTCGCCCCAACATGATAAACCACACTACAAGAAGCTGTGTATGTCATCGCAGGAACGATTACCTCATCACCTTCACCAATACCTAGAACACGTAATGTCAATTCTAACGCTGCTGTTGCAGAATTAAGACAAACCGTTTTAGGTGTGTTAGTAAATTCTGATAATCTTCTTTCTAACTCTTTTGTCTTCGGTCCAGTTGTAATCCAACCTGATTTTAAAGTATCTATTACTTCATTAATTTCTCCATCACTAATATCTGGTGGCGAAAATGGTATATTATATTTTTTCATCTCAAACTCCTAATTATTTTTAATAAGTATTTCAATTTTATTTAACAACCGCAATAGCAGTTCTTATCATTATTTTAATATCATTTATCACACTGAATTCTTCAATGTACTTTAAATTATATTTCATCTTATCTGGAAGAATTTCCTCCACATAGATTTCATCTACACTTCTTCCACTTCCTTTGAATTTCTCAATAACTTCATCTTCATTTTTGTATTCGATACTCGCTGGAGAAGTTATCCCAGCAGGAAGAAGTAATGTTGCATTCATCTCATCAGTATACTTATCTACATATTTCGCTACTTCAGGTCTTACTCCTACAAAACTCATATCACCAATAAGTACATTAATAAGCTGAGGAAGTTCATCAAGACGTAGTTTACGAAGCTTATGTCCTACCTTACTAATACGAGGATCATTTTGCTGAGTGACAGCTGTCCCAAGCTTATCCGCATCTTTAACCATAGTTCTAAACTTAAAGATTCTAAATGTTCGACCATAAGTTGTAATACGCTCTTGCCTGTAAAATACAGGACCTTCACTATCAAGTTTTATCCAGATAGCTATTCCTAAAATTATCGGCGATAACGGAATAAGCAAAATTAATGCCAACACCTTATCAAAAAGTAATTTCAGAAATAACGATATCTTCTTCTTTTCAATCGAAGCTCTATACTTTTTTACCGCCTCTGTTTCAAATCTATTATCAATATTCATCTTTCACCTTAACAGCTAATCAACCTCTTAGATTAGCTCTACTAATTTATTTCATCCCTTTATTATACCATATTTCACACTAGAACAGAAGAAATGGAAGTAAAAAAAGACACCCCAAATTAGGTTGTCTTAAATAATTTTCATTCAATAAACTGGAAAGTATTATTAATTATTTAAACAATCAATATTTATATTTATCATTTCTAATAATAAATATAAATATTTTATTTTCTTTATGAATCTATTTAACATATTTTTTTATCATATTAACTGCACTATATCTCTATTTTATGATAGATTACTAATTATTTTTTTCTATGATAGTTTCACATTATTGTGAGACTATCTTTTTACTATTTCTTCCAATATAAAAACAAAAACTCGAATCTAGATTCTCCCAGACTCGAGTTTTATTATTTAGTTTACATACCGCGACGATTTATAAGACCAATTTAGTTTACATATCCAAAAGAAGAGCTACCTTCTTCCCAACATAATTAACTTGGCATCTTTTGATCTTCTCTACTTAATATTAAAATTCTTAAGTACGATACTAAATGTTGTTAAGTTGTGTAATAATGCTAATAAGTTCGATGGCAATACATTTATTAATCCTAAGAATATTAATGAACTATTAATCGATACTGTGCTCTTAACATTATTGCTCATTTGAGCTCGTAGTGTTTTAGAAACATCTGACAGTAATAATAGCGAGTTTAGTGAATCTGATTTTAGGACAACATCACTGATTTGTTTTGAAAGATCAGCACTTTCGCTCATAACGATACTTACGTCACTTTCTGATAATGCTGCTGAGTCATTTAGACCATCACCTATCATCAGGACGCGTCTTCCTTGTTCTTTTTCACTCTTAATGTATTCAAATTTCGTAACTGGTGTCATACTTGTATGTACTTCATCGAAAGTTACATCTTTTAAAATTTTCTTCGTTCTAAGTTCATTATCCCCTGTTAAAAGAACTACCTTTTTACCTCTATTTCTAAGCTCGGTTAAAACTGCACTAGCTTCATCTCTTAATGGGATGTCCACACAGAAAATTGAGATTAATTTTCCTTTATATCCTAAGAATAATAGGTTATATTGCTCTTGTTTTTCGGCTATAATTTGTTCTTGCTCGTCAGTAACAACTACACCTTCATCTTTTAGCAATTGTCTACTTCCGATAACAACTTTCTCTCCATCGATATGAGATATTATACCTTTTGAGGCAATGTGATATAACTCTGTATGCATCTCCTCATGCTCAATTCCATCTTCTTCCGCCTTACTTACTACAGCACTGGCAATCGGATGATAAATGTGTTCCTCTAAACACGCTCCAATTCTAAGAACTTCTTCATAAGAATATTCATAAAATGGTAGTACTTCTTGAATATATGGTTTAGATACTGTGATTGTTCCTGTTTTATCAAAAACAAATGTATCTATATCCTCATATTTATCAAGAGTTACTGAATTTTTCACCACAATTTTTTGATCAATTAGATTTTTTATAGTAGTTAGGTAGGCTACTGGTGTTGATAATTTCAATGCACATGAGTAATCTACTAGTAAAAACGACATCGCCTTCGCAAATGACCTTGTAAATAAATACGTTAGTCCCATCGCTAAGAAGTTATATTTTACTATACTATCGGCTAATTTGATATATTTGTAATGATATGTATCTTCTCTACTTTCAGAATCTTTCATCAATTGAATTAAATGTTGGATACGACCATTAACTTGTGGATTCTCTACTTTTATCTTAATCTCACCGTTAACAACTATCGTGTTAGAATAGACCTCATCTCCAATATTCTTCACAATCGGGAAACTTTCTCCTGTCAATGAACTTTCATCAACACTAGCTCCCCCACTCATCACAATACCATCAAATAAAATTTCATTTCCTTCTGAAACTAGAATTATATCGCCTTTTTTTACCTCTGCACAAGTTATTTTTCTATTACCTTCTTCTTCAACAAGCCAGATTTCTCTGTCCATAGAAGTTAGGCTTTGTTCTAATACTTTTACAGATTTTTTCTCAGACCAGTTGTTTAAAGCTTCTCCTAATTCTAAGATGAACATAATAGAGCTTGCCGTTTCACGAGCACCCGTCGCTAATGAGACTAAGATTGCTGCAGAATCAAGTGTTTCCATGGTAACTTGCTTGCGTCCTAATAATTTTAGCGTATCTTTTAAATACCCTGATGCTTTCCACCATGTGTGAATAGCTCTAAGTGGAAGTGGCACGAATAATTTAGACATTGCACGCCAAAAAATGGCATCTACAATTATTGAATAAGGACTTTCTTCAGCTACCACAACTGGATTTTCATAACAGTCCTTAACTCTTTCTTTATCTACTAGTTTAAAGAATTGTTGTAGACAAGTGTTGCAACCATCTTTAAATATAACAACAAAAGTGTACTCATCTTGATAAAAGTCCACTTTTTGTATGTTTTCGATTTTTGATGCCTGTTCTTTAAAATATACTTTTACATCTGGTGTCAAGCGAAAATCAGCTCTAACTCTCGCTCTCGCACTCGAAAGATGTAGTATTTTAAAATCCATTTTATTTTTCCTCTAATTCTTGAAGATTGTTTTCTCTTTTTTCTTTTTCGTATAAGTCTTTAGCATCCGCTACAACATCATCAGCATGTTGCTTAATGTTTGATACTGTCCCTTCTACTCCGTCTTTTGCCTTATATAATTTTGATAAAACAACTGAGTAACCTTTCTTCGCATCCTTACTTGCTAGAAGTTTAAGACCTAAAGTTCCGAATGCTACTCCTCCTGCGAATACTCCTGGTGTTTTAAGTGCTGCTTTTGCAACTTTTAATGCTTTGATTGACATATTTAGTTCCTCCTTATATACTTTATATTTATATTATTATATCACTTTACAAATTATATGTAAATCCTAATATATCAAGCTTTTCTCTCTTTCGCTTAATATTTCTTAACTTATATTTTTCAATTTTTTTTCACTCCCCCCTCTGCCTTGTATAGTCAAAAATTTAATGTTTTATTCTAAATAAATTATTTTTGAAAATATTATTATTTTACCTATGTTCCGTAATAATTTAACTCTAAAAACACCATAGCTCATAAATCTTCATAAGGGAAACTTAAATTTCCCAAGGAATATTTCTTCTCTTTACTGTAGTGAACAATCTTGTTTATTAATATAAGATTTATCATAATTTTTTATAATTCACTCGAATTTCAGTTATACTATACTGAATTTTTAAATAACGAATTAATAATATTCAAATAAGTATTTTTATCAACTCAAAACTTAATTTATGTTATAATAACAATGTTGAAGAAAGTGAGCACTTGAGATAATCGAGGCACTTTTAGATTAAAGAAAACATATAAAAAATGAAAAAAGTGATTTGTACTAGATGAAGTTATTAATTTTTAAAATAATTATTCATACTGGATTTACATATTGCTTTTGAACCAAAAAATATTATTAAGAATTCGAAACAGTGATTCGTACTAGGCTTACGCACTACTTTTGAATAAAAAAACTTATTAAAATAGATAAATAAGGAGAACTCTATGATTTATATTATTGGACTTGGACCTAATGATAGTTCAAACATTAAGGAAAATATTAAACAACTTTTACTAGATAACACTAATGCAAAGGTTATCGCGCGTACTAAGGAGCATCCTGCGATTTCTTTCTTGGAGAAGAATAATATCGCGTTTGAGACTTGTGACAGATTTTATACAGAAAGCGAAAATTTCGAAAATACATATAACGGTATTGCAAATTATATTCTTGGAGTTGCTGAGGCTAACGATGTAATGTATCTTGTTCCTGGGCATCCTATGGTTGCTGAGCTAACTACTCAATTGCTTATAAACAGTGGTAACGACGTAAAAATCGTTGGTGGAGAGAGTTTTTTAGATTCTTGTTTTAACGCGGCGAAGTTCGATCCTGTTGAAGGATTCACCCTTGTTGATGCCACTGCACTTGAGACGTTAAGACAGGTTAATCCACTACAACACCTACTTATTACCCAATGTTACGATGATTTAACTGCAGCGAATGTATCGGATGAACTTATGTCATTCTATCCTTATGATCATGAAGTTACAGTTATTGAGCAAGCCGGTGCAGAAGATGAGAAAATTTACACTGCTCCTCTACATGAACTTTCAGCTGCAGTTGGTGAGGATGTAAATAATCTACGCGCTTTATATATCGCACCATTAAAAGATGGACTTAGCTTTAATATCAAAGACTATACTAAAGAATTCGATGAAAATGATGAAACTACAGAATATGATTTAGTAGATAAATTAGAAAAACTTGTCACAGGTCTTAAAATAAACTTAAATCGAGAAGAAGACTATACAAGTGATAATTCAAAATTATTAGCTGAGATTATTAACACATCACTTGACTTTACAATAGCTAGCGATAACTATTACGAACTTAGTGATATTCTTTCTGAAATGAAAGCAGACAGACAAAAATAATTTTATAATAAGGACAATAAAATGGATAAGGTACTAGCTTTTAGCAAAAAATTATTAAAAGAAGTTATTGATAAAAATTCAGTCGTTGTTGATGCTACAGCTGGAAATGGAAATGATACGTTATTTCTAGCGAAGACTTCAGCTAAAAAGGTCTATGCGTTTGATATCCAAGAATTGGCAATAGAAAACACTATGAGGCTAATCGAAGAAGCTGAGCTATCGGATAAATGCGAAATTGTTCTTGATTCACACTTTGAATTTGATAAGTATATAGGTGAAAAAATTCGTGCAGTTGTCTTTAATCTGGGATACCTACCAAATGCAGATCATAAGATTACTACACTAGCTGAGACGACACTTGCGACGATTAAAAAGTTCTTATTACACCTAGAAATTGGCGGGAGAATTATTATTGTTGTCTATTGGGGACATGAGAATGGTAAAGTAGAAAAAGAAGCATTGTTAAATGAACTTCAAAATCTCGATCAAAAAGAAGCTGAAGTATTGATTTATCAATTCATTAATCAGAAAAACAATGCACCATTTATTATTGCGATTGAAAAGAGAAAGGAAATTTCATGCGAGAAATAGAAATAGAATTTAAAAACTTACTTACAAAAGATCAATATGCGTCACTATTTAAAAAATATGACTTAAAAAATTCTGAAGAAATAATAAACAAAAATTTCTACTATGATGATGCAGATGAAAGTTTCAAGAAGATCAGAGCAGCACTAAGAATTCGTTATACAAATAAAAAAACAGAAATGACTCTAAAGGTAAAAGGTGAAACTCAGAATATTGAGATAAACGTGCCTCTAGATGAAAGATATCCAAAAGAGCCAACGGTACTGCCGATTTTACCAAACGAAATTATCACTGAGCTAGAGCAAATGAACGTGAAGATTAAAACTCCAATGCTGATTCAAAAAATCGAGACATTAAGACACGAAGTTACTTTAGAAGAAGGCTTATTGGTACTTGATGAAACAACATTTATCAATGATATCGTCGATTATGAACTAGAATTCGAGACAAAAGATTACGAAACAGGCTTAGTCGCATTCGAGAAACTATTAGAAGAAAATAATATCAACAAAAATCCTGCTAAACCAAAAATAGCAAGAGCTGTTGAGTATTCAAAACAATAAAACTAAATTGAGATTTAAAAAACAACGCTCTGTCAGCTTCAGGGCACGGGAAAAAATCATACTAGAAATCTAGGCAGCATTTTGCTGCTTAGATTTTTTTACCTCTCTTATGCAATTTGGGATAATTCGACAAAATCGACTTCTCTGAAATGACGATTTTCGAGTTATTTTCTGATTATTATAACTTATTGTAGGTTTAAGGTGCACTCACACCTTAATTCCAAAATGGAAATTTTAACTGTTTTTTCCATTTTAAACTCTCTTTTTCTTCCCAAAATGAAAATTTCGGCTGTTTTTTCCATTTTGAACTCTTTTTTTCTTCTGAAAATGGAAATTTTGACTATTTTTTCCATTTTGAACTCTCTTTTTCTTCCCAAAATGGAAATTTTGACTGTTTTTTCCATTTTGAACTCTCTTTTTATTCTCAAAATGGAAATTTTGACTGTTTTTTCCATTTTGAATATGCTATAATTATTAAAAATAGATTAAAGTAGGTGATTTATATGAATAAGTATTATCCATTAGAAAAATTATTTCATATGAATTTTGATATAGAAAACGAATATAACAATAGAATCCATTCTCCTTCTACTTCTGTTACTTCACTTAAAATAAATCCCCTTATTAAGGGAGTAAGAAAACCAGAAGAATATCCATTATTTATATACAACTCTGCAGAATTAATCTTAATTCTAGAGAAAATTTATACTAATAGTGCTGAGATTATTGCCAAACAAAGTGTACTTCCGGAAGCCGCACAAGAAAAGTTCTTTAATTTGTTGCTTATCAACGAACTTCAGAGTACTAATGAAATTGAAAGTATTCATAGTTCTAAAAGAGAGATTAGCGAGGCACTTTCTAAAAAAGATAGTGATTCCCCTAACCTTAGACGTTTTGCTGGTATGGCCACATTATATTCTTACCTAGACAAAGAAGTTCAGATACTTGAACCTAAAGATTTCAGAAAGATTTATGATGTTCTCGTTGGGGATGAGGTTTCAAAAGAAGATGTTTTAGATGGAGAATTTTTTAGAAAAGAAAGCGTAAGTGTCTATGCTGGGAATGATATCATTCACCATGGTTTAGCAACTGAAGATGATATTAACAACGGACTGGCTGATTTAATTAGATTTATGAATTATGACAACTTGCCAAAACTATATAAAATCTTTATTGGGCATTACTATTTTGAATACATCCATCCATTTTATGATGGAAATGGTCGTGTAGGCAGATACTTACTCGCCAGATCTCTTACGAGTGTAGTAGATATATTTACGGCAATTACTCTTTCATACAGCATTAATAGAAATAAAAATAAATACTATAAGAGTTTCGAGAAAACATCACACCCATTAAACAAAGGTGATATGACTCTGTTTGTTAAAGAAAACTTAGAACTTTTAGTTTCAGGTCAAGAACATATATTATCTTTCTTAACAGAAAATATTGAAAAAATGTTCATAGCTAGAAACTATATTAACGATAATATTGCTGATGATAAACTTAAAAATATACTATTCCTACTTCTACAAAGTCATTTATTTAGTGCTAAAGATGCTTTAATAAGTCATGACGAAGTGTCTAATATTTTAGGAATTTCTAAAAGAACTCTTAATAAATATTTAGAAGAAAATGAAGATAAGATTACAGTGATTAAGAAGAACCCGAAAATATATACGCTTAGTGAAGACTTTTTAGCTAAAATATTTGAATAAAAAAATCTGGGAAACTATGAGCCAACTCGATAAAATCGATTTTTGAGTCACTCATTCTTCCCAAATTTCTGGTTATATAATAAATTCGGGGCATGGAAAAATTCTAGCCCTGGATTTATTATTTTTTTTGTATATATAACTATTTAGAAAATCGAACTCTTATATCTATTTACTTTCTTGTATAAACATAAGTCAAAAGGTTTCTGTTATATATATATCGAAAAATAAATTTAGTTTATTCCTCTTTGAACTTCACACCATTATCTTTCAGTTTTTTGATAATACCTACTCCGATACCATCTAGTTTTTTCAGTTCCTTTTCTGTATAACATTCAATAATTTCTTTATTATACAATTCTACATCGATAAACTTGTTTAATTGTTTTTCCATACCTTTGAAGACAGGATCTTCTTTCATATCTTCTTTAGACACAGACTTACGTCCTTCAACAATCAGGTTTTGTTTTTTCTCTATATCTTCTCTATAGAATTTCTCTAATAATTCATAATGATATTTATTAGTCAAATATTCTTTAGCGATATCAGCTGCAAAGTGCATTTCAAAAGCTTTTTCCTTATTCGCACCTTTCACATTGCCTGGATCTCCTACTATATAATCTAAAACTTTATTGAATCCACCTTTAAATATATTACCTACGTACTTATTAAGTTTTTTAAGTTTAGTCATATAATAATGTGCTTCGTCAAATCTTTCTTGATTTATACCAAAGATACTTAACAATAACAATGTTGCTTCTGATTCTTCATAATCAAAGCAATTGATATGATCCATTAATGAACTCTCTCTATCTAGGCGAACATACATAAGCGTCAAAAGATCTATAACCTCATGGAAATCACTTGGATTCGCCATTAGCATAAGTTCATACAGTTTTGCAGCTTCTTCATTCATACCAGCCTTACTATAATATTCTGCCAGAACATCCGCTATTATCATCTGCTCAGCATCTTCATCATTATCTGAGTACATAACATCTTCTTCAAACTCCACAGCCCTTTCTAGAGCGTCTTTATTTTCCTCATGAAGTTCACGTAAGGCACTAATTTTATCAACGACACTCATATCTCCGTCATCTATCGCATCAACAAGATCGCTAAGAGAAGCATCTATCTCATAACCTTCGTCGACCAAATTATAAATACGCTCAAATACCTCGGTAGCCTCTTCCTTACTAGAAAAATGCTTCCCTTCAGTTTTCAAAAACTCTTTAAGTAATATTTCGAATTCTCTATCATGTTTTACCATAAGTCATCCTCCATAAGATCCATCTGGATATCAAACTCACTATCATCGGCAAACATTACACCGTTTAAATGTAGGTTTCTGATAGTCCCCTTACCTAAACCTTTTATTTTAAGAAATTCTGACTTCGTAATTTTCAAGAAATCCTCTTTTGTTAATAAAAAGTTCTCATGCATAATTCTTAATTCCGTATCTCTTATTGCCATAAATGACCTATCTCGTTTCATATCAGCAACTGTTATTTCTTTACGATCGGCATACTTATCGAGCTCGTCTCCAATTACATATTCACTTTCTCTCACATGCATAAGGAAGTCGAAGTAGTACTCTTTATTTATGAAATAATCGAATTTTATAACCGTATTAAGAGCTTCTAGATACTTACAATCATCATCCGTACTGAACTCTATCAGTTTTGGATTAGCAATTCTATCCAACACATCCGAAATGTATTTATTATTTTTTATCAATTTATTATAGAATGCAACTGCCTCTTTTTCCTCACCTTGCATCAAGTGATAGAAAACTTTTGATAATAAAATTACATCATCATTTTTACCACGTTTATTCATAAGTTTGTAGTAATGATTAAGCATTGTAAAATCATTTAATATAAGACTAGCCACGATAAAATTATGATACATCGGCACTAAAACTTCATCAGCCATATCTAAAGCCATATAAAAAGGTTTGTATGCATCCCAAACTTTACTATATAGCTTATTACCTAAATAAAATTCCGCAAGATGGTGGCAAACTATTAAATGAAGATAGTTAATCGGAAATAGTTTACCCTCAACATAACCTTCTTCAAAGGTGTATACTTCCTCTTTTAGGCGTAGTAATGCTAATTCTATTTCATATTCGGCACAATCTTTACTAACAATTTTCCAGACTCTAGCATCCACATTATACTTAGATAAAGCTATCGCATCTTCAATATAAATCGCGTATTTGGGATCATTGATATTCTCAATAAATTCTGTAAAAAGTTTCATCGATTCCTTAAAATCAGATTCAAGCTCTTTAGATGAGAATTTAATCCTACTATAGCCATGATTAAGCTCGAAGTCTCTATATGTTTTGTTCCTAATTCCTGTATATCCTTTTTTATTGACAGGAAATTCTATAATTTTTTTATTATTCATGTCTGCCCCCTCCTTTTTTCCTGAGTAAACCTATAAAAATTACAGAGATTTTAACAATCAACTTTTGTATGAAAATTTTTATAAAATTCACCCTTCCTTCAACCTTATTCTACACTATATTTTAATATAATACAAACTTAACAACTAGGTAATATAGTAAAATTATTATGAAAAAGGTAAAAAAAAAGAATAAATTCTTTAAACTATAAATTGCGACACTCACAGAAAAAAATTTATTCATATAAACATTATAACACAAATCTTTATCAAAAATTCAGAAAAAACTTTGACAATATTTTCAGAGGATATCTTATCTTCCATCTATACATATTTAAACAGGTGGCTAATATATACAAACTCTAAAATATCTTATAAACAATAAAATATTTCCTGGGAAATTAACTATGCTTTAATTTTCAAAACTATACTGAAGTGTGATAAAATAGAAACTAATTAAAAATATAGTTATAGCGGAGGTATAATGAAATATTTAACTAGTGAAGAAGTAACTAAAGCGAAAAAAAATATTAGTGAA
>ERZ773211.23-NODE-23-length-57205-cov-5.48192_pt1 | contig 57205 bp, 67 predicted proteins | sample MGYA00511914_ERZ773211 | MGnify/ENA primary metagenome ERZ773211 (study PRJEB29015, sample SAMEA2738163) | human oral metagenome | biome: human oral; feature: human-associated habitat; material: saliva | place: China | collected 2242 ...
GTTATTACAGTTTAGTTAAAACATAGTTAGACAAATCGGCATTTGAAATATCAGTTACACTAATACGGTACTCGCCAGTGTAGTTGATATTTTTCAAATATCGTTCAACACCGTATGCTGATTCGAATATATTAACATAACTATTGCGTCCTGGTTTTACAGTGAAAGCAATATCTTTATTACAATATTTTTCATTGTAACGAGAGTACGGCGCAAGGTATTCGTATTCTACTTCAGGTACAGTGAATGAAGGCAAATAGAATTCACCGTCTTTATCTTTTAACCAAACAGTAATAACCTTATCTTTACCATATTCATTGATATTAATGTGTCTGATAATAGAATTAGCTACACTAAATGCCGCGTATTTTGAAGGTTTAATGAATAACTGTACACTGTCATCGAAAGCACGATCTACGAAGAAACCAAAGCCTGTTAGATTTCTCAGTCTCTTGACAATAACACGAATGAGTTTTTTCAGTTCAACTTCAGATACACTTAGTAACTCTCTTTCTTTTTCTAATGCTGCTTGTTTTTCAGGTTCATCGTACTTACTACACATAATGGAATAAGGATCGTAACAAATACGGATAGGGAGTTCGATAGAATTAGGATTAGGACGAACCAGTTTATGGTACATCTTGTTTAAATCAAGAAGATCGTATTGATGTATAATCCCATTAACCATATTTTCAATGATTTCTCGTGGCAAACCATCTACTTTAGAATCTAAATACCAATACAGTTTACCATCGGTATAGAGTGGTCGAGTACCAGATTCTTTTGAGGGGTCGGTAACAGGTTTAAAATCAGTGTTAAGATTCATTTTGAATTTCCTTTTAATAAAAGCTAAGAAAAAAGAGTGCCTATACAGACACTCTCTGTTTATTACAAACGGGTAATTTGATATTCTTTAATTAAAGAATCGTCTAAATCAGTAAAACCACTTACAGCATAAGTGTTTTTATTCAAACGAGAAACCACACAACCTTTCTCTAACAATTCTTTAATGGTATAGAATTTTACTTGATGAGTAAAACTGGTTTCACTATCTTGACCAAATTCACATACACCAAATACATTACCACGATAGGTGCTAAGACCTTTTTCATTCCAGATGCTAAAGTCAGAATAATCACCTTCATCAACAATTGCTTTAGCGATTTTTTCACTACAAGCAATGCTAGGATATAGGTAATTACCATGTTTATCAATAAGTACATTGTAGTCAATAAGACTGTTGATAAAAACACCAACTGTTTCATTTTCGTCAAAATCAGTATTAGGTTCAATGATTTCACCATGTACTAAGTCTTGACCATCCTTAATAATGCGAAATGGTGTTGAAATTATACCAATACTGTTAGCATCTTTAGAGTAAACAACGCGCTTATCATCGATTTTACTATAGATATAACCTAACTTACTACCATGATTACAAACATAACCATACATCTTTTCAATATAGCATCTGAGATATCCTTCGCCAATAATTCCATTTTCAATATATTGTTTAACTTTATTAATTTCTTCAGTTAAACCATATAAGTTTTTAGGATTATCGTAAGTCTTAATAAATTCTAAGAATTCAGATTTCAAATCACTAATGTAGATAACAATATCGTCATTAATGACTCGTTTAATGGTTTCACTAGAATTAATAAACTCTTGGTATAGGATAAATGGAATAAGTTTAGATTGGTTATTTAATGGTTTTCGATAAGCAAGAATATAATCACATCCACCACCACGACTAATATCGATAGAAGTAGGTGTAAAACCATTTACACTACTATCACCATGATTCTTAACGAAGTTATTAATATCTTCGTAATAGTCGATATCATCAGAGAGATAACAACCAGATACAATGACAATATCATCACCAATAAATTTAGTAGAATATCCATCAAATGGTTTAAATTCTACCTTTTCCATAGGTAGTGATTCTGATGTAAAGTAATAGCCTTCGTATTGCTTACCGTATATCTTTACTTTATCTAAATCAAAGTCATTTGTATCAATGTGGTAAACTTCAGATTCAATACCGTATTGTTCTTGAATTCTGTGTTTATAGTTTAACATGATTTCAATATTATCGAAGATAATGTAAGTAGAATCAGGTTTAGCGTCTTTTTCAATCAGTGCAAACTTGTGGTTATTGTAACCAAAATTGGTAATTGGTTTAACTACCTTAGCGTTAGCACGAAGAATAGTCAATTCTTCTTCTGTAAAACCAGTAATGATAAGAGTGGGTTCGATACCAATACCGTATTTTGAACTATCATCAGAACGACTAACTACTTTAATGGTGTATTTATCTTTAAGTTGTTTAAATTGCTCGATAAATTTACCCATTGCTCTACGTGTATTTTCACCGTTTACAGGTTTATATAGAGAATGGAAAAGATCGACATAACCAATTAAAACACATTCATTAACTACTTTAAAATGGCACTTACCACTAAAGTCTTTACGTAAACCATTAATGGTGATATTTGAATGCTCATCTACCTTACCATCAAAAAGAATATCAACAATAGTTTGCAATGTCTGTTGGTCTGTTGGTCGGTATTTTGTATCTTTTTGTTTTGCTTGTGTATCTTTGGCATTGGGACTAACATAGTCTTTAATGAATTTATATGTACCCATCTTTAGTCTCCTTATTTAGAGAATTTAGCAAAAGCCTTACAATCTTCGTCTTTATCGTTATTGAAACAATAATCACGAATCTCGTTACAAGCAATACTGTTATTTTCTTTGCACATAATGCCAGAGTCTTCGTTAATCTGTACTTCTACATTCAGATTGGTTTCTTCAATTGGTGTAGATTCTACCTTTTGTGTAGCACAAGCGCAAACAGCAAAAGTCAATAAAATAAAAAGTTTATTCATTTTTAGTTTCCTTTATAAAAAGAGAATGCGATTACAGTATGGGTATTTCTACCCATACTGTAATTACGCGTTAAGAATTAATCAAATTTAAAGTTAAGAGGAATAGGGTAATAGAATGGTTGGTCTTTACTTGCAATATAGATATTACCTGTTTCTTCATTTCGATAGATATCATAAAGCACTACTTCATTATCATTGTAGTCACGCATGGTAAGATTGATTTCTACACCATAGTTATCCACATTAGATAACAAATAGTTACCACCATCAATGTTCTTAATATTGTGTAAATACTCTTGCAGAGATTCTTTAGAAGGGATAATCAAATCACATTTCTTAAATCCAGCAATACGATTTCCATTGTCATCTACATCTACTCGAATGATATTGGTATTTCTCCTTACAGTTCGAACAGCATAAACACTAGGATGGTCTTTAATAAACAATTCAAGTTCTCTAGGACTGAATTTTACCAACTTCTCTTCACGGATATTGTTTTCGAAGAATCTATTAAATCCTCGACCAAATACCTTATTTACATTATAGTAAATAATGGCACCATTATTTAAATATTCACGTGAGACATTGGTGTAGTTATCTAAACCATTAGCATGGATATTTAATACTGTTAAGAACTCTTTTTCAGAGATTCTATTCAGTAATTCAAATACAGAAACTAATTCACCTTTAAAGTCTACCAGATAATCACCTTTAAGATAACTATCAGTAGTCTCACCGCGTTTATTGTATTCAAATGTATTTTTCTTAGCAGTTTCTTTTACTGCTTCGAAAATTTCATCTTCTCTGTAAATACACCCTTCAGGCATAGTAAACAATACATTGGAATTAATGAAACAACTAGGAAAAGGTTCTTCATCGTAACTAGGATAACCGATGAGTTTATAAAGAGCATCACCAACGATACTTTTAGTTTCCTTAGAATAAACATCATCGAATACTGTGTTATCACTATTAGCTTCTTCAACATATTTAACGTTGATAGAATCACCAGCAATGCAATCATTAAGACGAATAATATCGCTAATATTCTGTTTTGTAATTACAATACGACCAGTATAATTTAACCTTTCTAAATAACCGAGAACCATATTTGGATTATTAAAATATGGAGTATGCTCTTTACCTAATTTTTTAAAGGTAAATCCTATACCATTAATACCAAATATATTGTTTGCTCTCATAGGGGCAATAAAATCGTAATCTACTAAAATAGGTTCGAATGTAGGTAAGAGCAATTCACCATTTTCGTTTTCTATTCTAATGGTAAAAATATTACCATCATTTAGAATAGATACCATTTTCTGTCCCATATTCACAGTGATGTTTTCTGTAGAATATTTAGATGTAGATACGTACCAATACCCAGAATAAGAAAAACCATTATGTCGACAATAGAGACCGGCCTTCTGATAGATTACATCACGAATACGCTCATAGAGCTTGTTAAACTCACCACAGAGTACATTACATTCTTTTTGTTCCTCTGTTAGTTCAATTTTAGTATCCGTATACATATCGTATTCTTCGTAAACATATACATATCGATCAATTTCAGCGAAGCTAATTGAGAGATGATTGTTTATTTCTATATTGAGAGAATGAAGTTTAAACTTATTCATTCTTTCTGCAATTTTATCCAAACTATGCAGATGATAATAATCAATCAGAGTATCTGCAAATGCCTCTATTACTTCATCTGGATAATCTTCTGACTTAGTATCTGTATAAAGACAGAGTTTACCATCTTTAAACAATGGGTTATTTTCTTTACGAAAATATTTACTTAAGTTGAATCTAATTTCCATCTTAGTTTCCTTTTAAAAGAATTATGCTATTTTAGCAACAAATTGGAAAGTTTCCATATTCTCTTCAATATTGGAATGAAGATATTTCATCTTGGTTTCTAATTGCTTAGAAATAATAGGTAGTGTGGCACTGACTTTATCAGCATAAGAATCTTTGAATTGTTCAAACGACATATCGTCCGGAATAAAGAAAGAACCAGAATTGTACATTTGACGCATCGCTGTAATAGCCAAGCTATTAATCTCATTAACCAGGTTTTTACCTTTACCAGTATCTAATAAACCAGTAATAATAAAACCATCTGTTAACAGGATTTTAGCTGTAGTGATTCGAGTATGACGTTCTAAGATATATACTTCACAAATGCCTTTGATGAAATTAAAATCACTTTTCAGTAATTTCTTAATATCAGAATGTTTAGGTTTACCTTGGAGAATTTCTACTTTAAATTCTTTATCCAATTTAGTAACAGTCATTGTTTGCATTTTAAATTCCTTTATATAAAGAGTTAATAAGATACATTCGTTAGGGTACCTTCACTTTAATAGTATATATTCAAAAAAAAAATAGGTAATGAGCTATTGCCCACTACCTACTTTCGATTAAGCTACTTTCTCAATACTCTCAACATAATTGTCGAGATAGTATGCTTTCTGTTCTCGGTAAAGCTGATAGCCTTCACGAATGCGGTAGTATTTGATATTTTCTTCTTGGTAGTTTTCATTACCTAAACGAGCCATAGTCACACGACATGCTTTTTGGAAAATACCAACATCGCAAATACCCAACATCTCTTTAAAGCATTTAATGTATTCATCTACGATAGGTTTAGCACTCTTACCTAATTCAGATACAAATACAAAAGACTTTTGACGACGTACTGCTTGTGGCCAAATACGAATAATTAAACCTTCCATGTCTTCTAGAGATTTCTTCATGTTAGATTTAATTTCATTAATCTTGATTTGGTCTGCTAAGTCATCAGACTCAATGTATTTGTTGATGAGTTCTAGTAACACTTTAGAGACATAGACATTTTCTGTCAAGAAGCAATAGTCTTGCATACTGTCTTTTTCACGTGTACCTACCAAGAATCTATCCATATTAGATTTCATGGTAGTACAGAGTTCTTCAATGTTTTTAGAACCAATACGTTGAGTGATTTGTTCTTCAAATAAATCGGTCATCAACGAACCGGTTACAGTAGCATTCATTTTCTTATTGCCATGAGCATCGTAACCAAGAGTATTTTTACGATTCACTACTGTACCAGTACTCGCTTTACGAGCTTTAAGTTTAGCTTTACGCTTAGCGTCTTTATTTTTAGACATAATGAATTCCTTTATAAAAGATAAAAAATAAAAATACTATAGGTGGAATTAACCACCTATAGTATCCTATTAGATTACTTCTTCATGACAATTGGTAAAGTTGCCAAAACAATCTCTACAATCTTAGTAACGACTTCTGGGTCTACACCCTCTTTGCTGATTTTGTCAGCAATTGCGTGAAGTTCATTTTTAGATTGAGATTTAGATTGTTTAGGTTCTTTACCTTCCAGTTCACGAACCAGTTCTAGTGATTCTGGGTCATTCATTGGAGTGTAGTTACCAGCATCGATGTGAACAGAAACTTCGATGTTTATAAAAGGTTTGCTATCTTCATCGGCTTTAATATCAGCAAGCAATTTAGCAGTGTAATCCACAATACCTTTTACTACTTCTTCGGAGAGTTCTTCCCACTCACCATATTTTACGACGAACATGCTTTCGTCACCTCGACCATCGATATAAATAAACCCACTTGTTTTACTAACATCGAGTTTGAATGGGAATGGGCGCACACCACTTACCCCATTTTCACTTTTACGAGAAGTGTGAGACGGAATAAGCACATTTTGTGTTGCTTCAAAGTTGAAGTGTGCTTCCTTACCAAATTTTTCAACCAATACTTTCTTCACAGCTTTAGTGAAGAATTTTTCGAATTGAAATTTCTTGGTGAAGATTTTATCAGATTTATAGATATCCATTTTAATTTCCTTTATATAAAGAGTTTAGTAGAATAGTGAAAGGAACCGTCGTCCCTTTCACTATAATAATATATACTTGAATTATTTTATATTTAATTAGCCTTACGAATAATGTCTTGAGATTGACGAATACATTGAGTTAATGTATTAACAACAATACGACATTCCTCATTCTCTTGTACTACCTCTACATAAGCACGAACCAAATCACCATTGGTTTTAATCTCTTGGCGTTTAATAGGTTCAGCACATACATTTGGAATAGGACAATCGTAAGCCACATATTCTTTTACTTTAGTCGGTGTCGTACACGCTACAACAGAAAGTAAAATAGGAAGAACTAAGTATTTCATTTTTTATTCCTTAGGTTTTAAAGGGATAGGTCGAATACCATTTGCGATATTTCTAATATCTAAAGGCAATTCTTGAGATTCGTATTCTTTGTGTTTGTCTAAAGAATGCTCTAAGTCTTCTTTAACTACTTTAAAATTATCATGACTTTGTTTAAATAATGCTAACTGATTATCAGCAGCAGTTTTATAAGCAGTCGCTAATTCAGTTTGTAGAGCCAATTCTCTTTTCAAATCACGTACTTCATCTTCTAACAATACAATCTTTTCTTTTCGAGTATCTAATGCTCGAGATTGATGTTGAATAATGACCAAAGAGATAACAATGACAGACATTAGAAAAATAAATAATCCAGGGATTATCCATCTTTTAGCACTTTGTTTATAACCATTTAAATCAGAATAAAGCATATTTATTATATCCTTTCACCAAACCTCATGTAACGTACATCAGTAAATGTTAATGCTTGATTGGTTTCTGGCATACTTAAAGTATTAAACCAGTCAGAACCATCGTAGTAACTAGGTGAATTGATTTTAATAAATGGCATATATTCACCTTGAGACCACTCGGCATTATAATCATTAATGTATTTCTCATGTAGTAACATGAAGGTATTTGTTTTAATAAGAATAACGTCCATTTTATTACCATGGACGTCAGTAACTGTTTGAAACTTAAGATTACCAGAATTAATAAATGTATTGTATTGTTCGGGTTTTACTAAAGGAACAAAAGTAGCTTCTACTTCTAAATCTTCTTTAATAAGATACTTAGGTAATCTATTCTTAGAATACACTATAGTGACCGCTGTTTGACGAGCTAAGCCCTCTTTATTCAAAAGGGTATGACATACCCCAATACCATCTAAAATCGAAGCTAGAGCCAATACAGACTCATTAGAGAGCATTAACGATACATGGTCAATACAAATAAGGTCATCCCGAACAACAGAGTACATCTCTTTACTGGGGAGAATAATACTATCCATAATGTATTCCTTTATTTAAATAAGTACATTCAGTATAATATTATTCCTAAATTAAAATCTAAACCACACTCTTAAATAGTACACCAAATAAACCTGCGATAAACATATGGTCATTTTTAGATAGAGTACTCATGGAGAAATAATCACTATCCTGTGTATTATATAAGTTTTTCAAACCAGTATAGTTTCTAGGATTTGTCTCCTTAATATAAGATAAATATCCATTGGTTAGACTACCTGGATTAACTCTGATATTAAACCTACTATAAATCCATTCATTAAATTCTTTAAAAATAGTAGCAAAAAAGAAATCCTTAACCCACATATTTTCATTAGTCGTAGGTTGACCATTGAATGCTTCTAGTTTACAAACAATACCAGCATAGTCTCTAAATTCATTCGTATCGATATAAGGTTTATTTAGATGTTTTGTAAACTGGAGTTGAATATCAGCACCGAGAGCTAAACCATTATTAATACCTGCTACATTTTTCATGGTAAATATTTTACCAGGCTCTCTATTAGTTTCTTTTAAGAAACGGATAAAAGCAGAACCAATATGTAATTGCAGGATAATAGATTTAAATCCATGATATTTACCATCATCGCAATAGAATACACGATAACCAATGATGTCATCTTCACCAACAATAGCAGCACCACGTTTCCAGATATTATTTACCCAAAAACCATCTAAAGTATAATCGTATACCGATGTTTTAATAGCAGGGTCTTTAACAAAGTTAACAACCTTAGTCGTAATCGCTGGGATATATTGTTCTTCAATATCGATGTCTTGAATTAAGAAAGGTTTATTATTAAATGGTTCAATATTGTTCTTAAGATTAAGCATTTTAATAAAGAACTCTTTTACGGATTCATTACCTGTAAAACGACCATCTAAAGAATAAGCTCTTTCAATCCTAAAACCACTATTGTCTTGATATTCATTAGAAGGAAAGTGCCAGTTAAAATTCCAACCACCGAAGAATGAACCAATCAATTGATTTTTAGCTTTAGGAAAGAAGTAACGAGATACGTAGATTTGTGTAGGGATACTGTTAATAGAAACCATTTCTCTAACATTAAATCCATATTGTTTACTTCCGTAGTAACAAGGGGAAGCTAGAGAAGGAAATACAGTCATAGAGCGGAAGTCTTCAGATACTTCTACACGAAAAGGAAACCTATCTTCTTGAGAAAACTTAGGGTGACGATTTATCTTTTCTGCTAACTTTTCATTCATTGCAGTACGATTACTAAAGTCTACTAATCCTTCTGTTCGCTCATCATGTTCTAATCTAAACGATGTATCACCTGGAAAACCAAGAGGAACACGATTATAGTTACTCTCAGCATAAGCATTTTTTTCACGTAAATGTGTAGGTGAGTTTGGTAAGATATGTAAATGTAATTCTGTATTATAACTTTTACCATTAATGGTCTTATCACGTGCTAAACAAGAATATCCTTCAATATCATTCTTAACAGTTTGTGGGATATTAGCTTGTTCTAAAAGATACATTAGATTATCTGTTTGTGATTTTTCTGGATCGACTAATATAGCCATTAAAATACTCCTTTTAAATCAAAAAAAAAGAGAAGGGATACTTCTCTTTTTGTATTGTATTAGTTGCACTCTTCCGATGAAGGTGCTTTCATACAATAATCAGCAAGGTCTTCAATTTGACGCATCTTAGCGTCAGCTTTAGCTTCAGCTGTCATGCGAGCACCCATAGTGACATCGCTGTCACTAGGGGATACTACGTAGATTGTCAATGCTGCTACTGCGGCGATGAGAATGTGGCGAATTTTCAATTTCATTTTCTTTCCTTTCAATTTTGTTCAAGTTTTTCAATTTCAGCCAGTTGCTGGGTGGAGAATTCAACCATCTTGGCTATCTCCTCATCCTGTTTTTTAATAAGATTTTCGGTTTCAATAATCTTATTAGTTTGGTCAATGTGTATACACATTGATTCAATCTGATAATTCAGGATTTCCATCTCACGTTCCAACTGGTACTTCTCAATACCGATATCAGTATACGCTGAGTATACGTCGATATTGTATTCACCATCCATCATTTTACTGGCTTTCTTTGAAAGCTCCAGATGAAGGGCTTTCTTTTCTTCCAGTTGGTCTTGAAAGCCTTTCTTCGCTTTTTCAAAATCAGCTTTCATTTGGTGAAATGTTTTTTGTTCAATTGTGTTTTCCATAGTAGTCTCCTTAAGTTGTTGGAATTGTTTTGTGTAGATAGATTAGTAAGAATCTATTACGATGCATTGAGGAACATAGCTGCATTAGGCTACTTAACCGTTACTTACTTAACGTTTGTTTTCCATCACTTAACAGTGTAGATGCTGAAGCTAAATGTAGCTTCAGCGATTTCGCTGTCAGTGTATTCGTGACGGTCAGTGAGTCGTGGTAAACCACGCACACCCATTACGATTACACTATCACCACTGTTAACCACAACACGTGGTGGTGTTGTTGGGATTTCAACATAAATGGAGAATTTCTTCTCCATTGCGCTGATGGTAGCCACATGTGACGGGTTCAGGCATGGGGTCACGCCCTGATTGATGAGTTCTTTAACTTCATCGATTGTCAAGGTTTTGCGAGTAATCTCGCAGTCACCTTGGAACATTGAATCAGCAAGTGCGAAACCAAAGAATGTTGTTGACATAATACTCTTCCTTTCTATAAATGTAAAATAAATTAATGAGAAGAAATAATTTTCTTCTCTTTTCACCTTGATAGTATGTATCTGAAAAAATCTAAAATACAAAATACAATTAAATGTTTTCAATAGCAGATTCAATATCGGTAATTTGTTTATTGATAACCAGTAACTGTGAATGTATTTTAGCTTTCAAACTACGTAATTCACTAATCTTTGCTTCAATGTTTTTATCAATCCCAAAATGTGGTCTAATAGCCGTTTGAACACATAACTCAGTATTTACTTCATCGTGGGTTTTCTTCAGTTTAGACTTAACTTTATTTAAAGAAGATAAGTCTTCTTTTAACATTTTCTTTTGTTGCTCTAAAAACGTTTGCATAGTCATTTCCATTTTAATTTCCTTTATATAAAATATTAAAAATAGAGAAGTTCGGTGAAACCTAGAGAATCGCTCTTCTCTTTCAATTTAGTAATATAGACTTGAAATAAAATAAAACATAATAAAAATAGAAAGAGTAGGAATTACCTACTCTTTCTACTTAATCAATTGTTATTCTACAATTTCAGTGTAACCAGCTAAAGAAGGTACCAAGTCGATACTGTTTACTTCAGTCTCTTCACTTGGAAGTGCGTCTTCATCAATATTTGGTTGACCATCAAAACCACTTAAGTCTTTCTCTACTGTAGTTTCCTTAATATCGTATTCTACTACGATAGCAAACTCACCAGTAATAAATGGTTTAGCTTCATCTTTAACAGTAACTAAAACAGTAGCAGAACTATTGTCGTAAGTGTTACTACCTTGATTAATGCTACCAAATTCTAAATAGCTACCTAACCCTAAAGTGTCTTTAAAGTAAGTAACCAATTCATTTAGTTTTTCTTCTGCATTTTCTTCACTCTTAACTTCACTGTGTTCAGCAATTAAAGCCAATGTACCACTAGCATTTGCTAGAGCACCAGTAGAGAATGAAAATTCAGCATTAACAGAAGCAGGTTTATAATCAATGAATTCTTTAGGATAACTAGAAATATCAGATTGAATCGCATAGAAGTCACGGCTACCAATTACTTTATTGGTTAAAGTAGCTGGGATTTCCACAGTAGGTAATTTAACCAATTTCAAGTTATTTTCAGTAATCAGTTGACGTTCTTCTTCAGTAAATGCTTTTTCTAAATCATTAGTATCAGCTAATGTAGCTTGACCAAATAACTCAGTAGCACCTAAACCACTGCTTTCCAGATAAGTCTTACGTGCATCAAATGCTTCAGTATAATAACCATTTTCAAAGAAACGATTTTTTACTTGGTCTAAGTTAAACGGCATGTTATAAACAGGTAAGTTTGAAGCACCAGTGTAACTTACATCTTTTAAGAATTTAAAGCGCAATACTTCTACTTTAAATACTTTAGATAAATCAAGCTGACGCATGGCTTTAATGTCTGACTTCAAAGAAGAGAAACCATGTGTTACAGAAGGTACAACATTAATGGTAGAGACTTCACCATATTTTACTGTACCTGTTTCTTCTGGACGATACAAGATTTCTGTACTACCAGAAGATTCTGGGTCTTGATACAGATTATTTTTACTCAAGAGACTAGCAACAGCAACATCGAATTTACCAGAGGTAGTAAGTGCTGAAATATCTAGGTTATCTTCTGGGATATAAGAAACTTCTGTACCTAGAATACCATGCACTAAGTCTAGTTTAGTGTAACGGTGTGTTAACACTACCCATTCTTTGTCAGCAGGAACTGATAATGCGCTTACTTCTTCAAAAGAAAGTAAACCATTATTGTATTTACGTACATAAATCTTACCAGTATTGTGTGGGTCTACAGTATTACTTTCTGTTTTAACGACATTGTGGTCAGTCGTATTAATACGTGCTGCTACGTCTTTTAAAAAAGCAATATGGACAGCAGCATTGTATTTCTCTTCAGAAATTTCAGACAGTGTGAAATACACATTCTCTTGATTCAATACTGCATTGGTGTAGCCTGCATCAATCAGTAAACTATTGAAGTTATTTGCTGTAGTAGCATTTAGATTATACTTGATATTAGGCATTATTTATTCTCCTTATCCATTAAACTTCTTTAGGAGTAACTTGAGCACGAATGTAGAATTTGTTTACTACATAATCCTCTAAACCTGGTTTAGGAGTTACAACCAATACATATTCATTTTCAGAAGTGTGTTCATCACTCTTAGCTACAGCTGTGTAACCATCAATATAAAGAGTTCTAAACATAGTGTAAATGTCTTCAGCTGCTTTTTTAGCTTTTTCAATAGTATCGATAGATTCGTGTGTAATGTTAAAACCACGAGTGTTTTCTTCAGGTACTTCGTATACAGTAATGGTTTGGTTATTGTATACGTCTTTACTAAATGTAGAGAAGTCTACACCAGCAAGACGACTTGCCATAGCAGTATTCCATGGATTGTAACCAAATCGATCACCAGTTTCTACTAAGCAATCATCTTTATATTCATTTGGGAATTCAGCCAAGTTAGCGGTAGCAATCCAAACAGTACCTTTGTTAATAAAGTAATCGACTTCTTCTTTAGTTTTAATCGTAACCACTTTACCAGGGATAGGTTTAGCATAAGCCGAACTATTACGATTACGTTTAACTACGCCGTCTTTATAGAATACAGGTAATTCTAACAAATCAGGTACTTCAGTTACTTCAGAAGTATCTAAATTAGCACGTTTAATAAACTCACCTTGACCACGAATATCACCAGTATAAGTAAATGCCAAGACAACATCCATCACGTTATTACCAGTAGGTGTTACACGAATACGGTTACCAATAAGAGGTCTAAATTCAATATCATTATTACCTACTTTACGATAAGTACGGTTACGTATAAACCAGAAATGATAAGCTTTAAGGTCAGTCTTAGGAATCTTAGCTAAGTCACCAATAACTTTAACAGTAATGTCTTGTGGACGAACAATTAATTCGTTATCGTTTTTAGGAGTCAAACGAATGGTGTTGTTACCATATTTAAATGGGCCAGCAGCACCAAAGTCTTCTAAGTAATATTGTTTCAAACGGTCAGAATCTTTAGAAAATAAAGTATTCAGTGTAGCAACAGGATTAACATTAAATGATAATACATTATTGTTCTCTACTTCAGAAACATTAATGGTATAATCTTTACTCTCTGTTTCTGCTACATGGTTAACCAAGGATACACGACGATATTGGTGTTTGTAAATAGAGAACTTATGGGTATGGTCAGCAGGATAGAATTTCACACGTTGGTATTCTACACCAGCAGCAGATTTAACACGTTTATAAGTATAAACATAACGCTTTTCTGTTTCAGCTTCAGTCAATACTTCCAAATTACCGCCATCACCTACTACAGATTCTGGGAATGGATAAATAGAGGTATCAAATGGTACTTCACCATGGTTGATTTCTACACCATAAGGATTATTCAGGGCAACAAACAATACTGTATTGTTATCACCTTCGAAGACAGGTTTTTTCTTTTCATTGAAATAAGGAGTGACGTATAAATCAAACTTATTTAAAGCGTCTTCTTTATAGCCACCAGATTTCAATAGTCTTTCAAAATTTTCAGTCACGCTTTTACTTAAGCGGTAAGACAATTTTTTACTCATCTCTATCCTTTCATTCTTTATAAAAAACAGGTACTGTACGAATGAATACAGTACCTGTATATCTCTTAATTAGAGGCTAGAATACGTTATACTTCATCGACACCGCGACGTTCGTGCTCGTATCCTTCATAACCATTGAGGTCTTTCTCTACAGTAATGTCAGTAGGAACAGGATATTCGATTACCAGACCGAAAGTACCGGTAAAGATAGGTTCAAATTCAGGTTTAACACGTACTACGCGAGTGAAAGAAGAATTATCGTAAACGTGTTGGTCAGATTCTACTTCTTTAGTAGCTGACAAGTCAGTCAAATCTAAAGGTTTCAAATCTAACTGACCCAACAGAGTACCGAATACTTGTTGCATTTTGATTTTAGCTTCTTCGATAGATTTCACTTCAGGAGCATCTAAAATCAGGGCTTTAACACCGCTGGTCAATACACCTTGAGTGAAAGTCAAACCACTTAACATATTAGCAGCTTGTTCAGAAACACCTGCTTGAGTCAAGTTGTCTTTATTATCGATAAATTCTTTAGGATATTCACCAATGTCTACTTGTTCTACAAAGACATTGAGTTTACCTTTGAATTTTTCTTGCAATTCTACAGCTAAGTCTTTACCACGATATTGCAATACTTTTACTTTTTCATCAGTCAGAGTTTGTACAGACTCATCGGTAAAGTATTTTTCCAATACTTCATCATCAGCTACTACAGGGTTAACTTCCAATAAAGTTGCAGCATCCAATAAGTTATCTTTCAAGAACTGACCACGTTTTTCTTGGAATGCACGTTCAACGGCTTTACCCAAGATGTAGTCTTTACTGAAGTTCTCACCACCAATAGACAAGTTTTCAGTAACAATAGTGTTACCTTTTACTTTCAACTCTTTATTGTCTTTAACACTCAGAGAACGGTGTTTACCTTTAATGAATTTAGGACGCAACAATACAGCTTGAGATTGAGCACCCAAATCCAATACCAGTTTGGTTTTAACTTTAGAACCCAAAGAAGAAACTTTATGGTAAGCAGTAGGAGTCAATTCGGTAGTACTAGATACACCGTATTCTAAATCACCATCGCTATTGAATTGATAGTACTCACGTGGAGAACCATTTACATCATCTGCATGCAGTTTCCATTTAGCTAAGAAACCATCAATAGTAGCTTTTTTAGACAGAGTAGAAACACCGCCGACACGCAATACTTCTTCAGTATCAGATACGTCAATAGTGTGCTCTTCCTTACCAGTAACTGCTTTCAGTAAGTCTAAACGATTGTAGCGGTGGGTAACGATAACATAATCACCACCAGTCAATTCATCAACAGTGAATTGTTTTTCTTCAAAGTAAACAGAACCATCATTAGCTACTTTACGAGCAATGACTTTATTGTCGGTTACTTTTTCAGCATTGAATGGAGTAGTAGAAGCAGTATGTACGACTTCGTTAGTAGTGAAGTCAATTTTATCTGCTACAGATTTACGCAGAATTACATCTACAGAACTGTTAAACTCAGCATCACCTGGAGTTTCAGATACTGTAAAATAAACGTTTTCTTGATTTAAGATGGCTTTAGTGTAGCCAGCGTCAATCAAAAGATTTTCAAAGTTAACACCGGATTTTACACCGATAGTATATTTAATATTTGCCATTATACTTTCCTTTTAGTATGGTTTATTCTTCGATACCAGTGAATCCGCTTAATTCTTTATTTAAGACAGATTCATCACTGTATTCAACAGTTACATTGAATACACCTTCTAACAATGTATCAGTATTTTCAACAGGAACATACTGTTTAGTGAGAGAAGAAACATCGTAAGTATTGGTTGTTTCTCTTTCTTCCAAATAGAAAGAGACGTTATATTCAGCGTGTAATACATTCATTAAGTCTTGTAATACTTGGCTGGTATTTTCTTTGGTAATTAATTCACCTTTAACCAAAAGTGTTTTATGACCTTGAGAATGAATGAATGTCTTCTAAAATCCAAAAGTGTTTTACTACCGTCATTTAGATTACCCAATGAGAATTTCAATTGAGCAAATTTTTCTTTGTATGTTTCATCTCTATCAGTCAGTGTAGACTGAATAGTACTGGCTAGTGTACTTAACTCTACAGTAGCTAATTCATCAGCTAATTCACCAAGATTACGGGAAATATTTCTTACTGTTAATCTACCTGAGAATAAATCGTAGAAGTTTTCTTTAATCTTAGCTAATTCTTCACCTTCTAGATATACACTATATTCTTTATGGTTTGTGGTACCTTCTAAAACAAGACCTTTAAAACCATAAGTGTATATATCGTATCCCAGTTTTGTTTTAGGGGTTACTTCGTCGGTGATATTAACCAATAATTCTTGAAAGAAGAAGTCTTTACGTTTACCAGAGTAGTAAGTTTTAATGACATCTCTAAATAAACCTTTATTGGATAATCTGGATTTAGGTTTATGGAATACTACGACAGGATTCTGTGTAACTGAACCAGATTCCAATTCAACAGATACTTCTGTTTTAACAAATTCTTTCAAAGAAGATTGATTAAAGTCTTTTACAAACTTAATTGCATTGTATTGTAAAACATTATCAACTAAGTTCAAGTCCATAGCAGCATGGATATGCAATGATTCAGGTAATGCAAAGAAGCGATGAACGCCTTTTGGTGTAATCTGAATCTCGCTACCACCTAGTACTGGTGTAAAAGCTTCGTAGGAATAATACTTATCTAAGTTAGTAGCAGGGTCAGTTTGTTGTTCTGCTTCTTTATCAGGAAATACCAGATGTGTATCATTCTCGTATGTTACCTGACCTTCTTGAACAACCTGTACTTCTCGTACATAACCGTAAATAGTAGGTGTATTTGGTTTACGGTTAGCTACCTTTCTAGCTACTTCAATTAATTTTTGACGAGTAAATTCGTGCTCAATAATAGTAAACTCTTTAACGATGTCTTCTTTAGAAAACTTAAATGGAACATAATCCACACTGTCGCCAGAATTTACACGTTTGTATACATCGTATACTTGTTTAAATGTAGCATTATCCAAATGCGATTGAAATTCAGCGATATCAATGTATTTAGCACCATTAGGTAGAGGTACATCGTTACTATATGTTTTTACTTTAGACTTATCAATCTTAGAAGCAACGTCTTTGGAAAAAGCAATAAAGAGTTTAGCATTATTGCCTTCCAAAGTATTGTCTTCTAATAACTGAATATAAACATCATCTTCATTCAGGATTTTTTTAGTATATCCTGCATTCAGTAAAAGTGCTTCGATGTTTATACCAGCAGACTGATGTACATTATACGGAGTCTTATTAGACATTTTTACATCCTTGTTTGTTTTTATAACTAAAAACTACTTATACTACCAACCAGTTAAACGCTCAGGCCATGGGTCATCTGTTAAATAAGTGATAGTATCAAAACGAATATCGTCAATAGCCTTTTTAGCATCTTCTTGGTCGAAGAACTCTAAACGAAATTGATTTTTATCGTTAACACCACCTAACTTCCAGACGCCATAAGCTTTATTGGTTAAGTCAGAATAGAATTGACCAATCAAACTAGACGGAGAACGAAAACCAACAGGGATAAGATTCCAGCTAGGAGGACAGATATACGTGTGGATAATTTTACCACCTTTAGCTAAACCAGTCCAACTCTTATCAGCCTGAGCAACAATACCAAACCAGTCAAACTGAGCACCACCGAATTTCCATGTCACACGCTCGTTAACTCGTCTAATCCAAACTCTATTACTACTATTTTTTCTAGTAGTAGCTTTTGTTATTTCTACCCAACCCGTATCACCATTTAAAACCTTCCAACCTGTATTACCAGTATCAGTAGTTTTAATCCACTGCGATACACCTAGCGTAATTTGATTATCAGTATAAACAGTACCCTTAGATGCTGTTACCACGCCTTCTGGAGAACCATTGCCAGCAATAGACTTTGCAGAGTTGGCTAACTCTTTATGCTTCTCCCCCAGAAATTTCATGGTATCGATAAGTAGTTCTTTTAATTTTTGATTAGCCATTTGATTTATCCCTTCTTGTTTTCGAGAAAACAATCGATTTAACTATATTCAATTATATACGTCTTATCGATTGTTTTATCAAATAGACTATAGAACTAGTTAAGCATTACGAGTACTGTTATAAGCCTGTTTCAGTTTTTCCAAATCCAAACCGTCGATGTCCAAAGTACCTAATTTAGTTTCAATAGTTTGAATCTTTTGTTCAGCAGTTTGGAGTTTGGTTTGGTTTGCTTGAGACAATACGTCAGCTGCTTCTGCTTTAGCTTTAACAGCAGCGTAGTCAGCTACAGTAGTCTTGGCTTCTTCAGCCAATTGTTTAGCAGTATCAGCAGTTTCTTTAGCAGTATTAGCCAAACCTTCAGCTGTGGTTTTATTGGTACCAACAGTACCAGTCAGATCATTGATTTTACCTTCAAGCTCAGTGAATTTATTCAAGATAAACTCAGGAGTATCACCTTGTGCTGTTTTAATTTTCTTAAATTCAGCAATCAGTTCACGGAAGGTATCCAGTTCTTCATCAACTTCACCACCCATGATGGTTTGTTTCAGTTGGTCTACCTTAGCAGTAATTGCATCTGCCAAAGTTTTGTTTTCAGTACCTAAGAACTCAGCAAATTCCGTAAGCATTTTATTCAATTCAGACTTATCAGCCATTTTAATAACCTCTTCAATTTAAAGTTTAAGTTTAGAAAAGGGACACAAGAGTATCCCCATTAGTGGATGTCCCAAAAGGACTTATTATTGTTATCCATTCCTACCATGACGGTAAGCATCGATTAAGTTAGCAGTACTTACTTCAATAACACGTGGACGAGCAGGAGCTGGACGCTCGTGTACTGTTTCAGTTTCTTCAGTTACTGCGGGAGCTACAGGAGCTACGGGTGTAGCAGGAGTAGCTGGTTTTTCATAGTGGGCTACACCAGAGAAACCGCCTAAATTACGTTTAACGACAACAGTCTCTTTTTCAGGTTTATGCTCACAACCACAGTTATCTTCATCACCATTAATTTGGAGAGTATAGTTAACAATGGCTTTAACATCACCAGAAACATAATCAGAGATTTTATCGTTAGGAGTAACAGAAAGAATCAAGCGATTGGCTTCAGAAGTCTCTAAACCAATATCTACGAATACAGAATAATCACCTAAGAATTTACGAATAATTTTCTCAGCTTTTTGTTCAGCATTAGTAACAGAAGTCTCTTTACCTAATGTGATTTCAAACTCTACAAAGTTTTTATTAGTTTTAGAGAATACGAAACTACGCACCTTTTCTTCTTTAAAGCGATAGGCTTGTTCTTCTTCTACTGGGAATAAGTTAGAATCCAGTAAGAGTTTAGATAAGTAACCACGAGCAACCATCAAGCGAATATTACCTACTACAGCAGATGTTTCATCTTCTTGTTGTTCTTTAGACAAAGTATACAAGTAAGAGTATGCGTAGTTAGCAGAAGCTTTCTTCTCAATAGATTGTTCTTCATTTGCAGGAGCACGCAGTTCTTGTTTGAAGTTAGGATTACGAACGATGTCGATGACTTCATCGTCGATTTCTTTTAAGATGGCTTTACTACGAATCATGCCATATGCTTCACGCAAATAGCGGTCTAGAATACGACGTTCAGTTTCTTGAACTGTAATAGCAGGTGGAACCACCATCTCAATATAGCAGTCTTTTTTATTCATTTGTACAGTATTGACAAATGGGTTTACTACTGCTACAATCTTAGCTTGTTTGTGACCTAAATCGACAAAGTATTGTACTTTTTGATAAGCTACACCAGTCAAACCATAGCTGCGTGGAGAAGGACGTACTTCTACTAAGTTACGGCCATAACGTAAACCACCAGCAGTACCTTGTACGTCAAATGACAGGTTTTCACCTAAGAATGGAAAACCATCATTCGTCCAAACATTTTTAATGTATTGGTCAATACTGATGTTTTCCATTTCAGAATCACGCACGTACATGATTTTGTTTTGCCATTTATCTGGAATAGGCTTCACACGGTCGTAGAAGTGAACGTTAGAAGTCTTTTTGGTTAGCTTAGCCAATTCACCAGAGTAACTTACTTTCAAAGCAGTGTTACCTACTTTGTCTTGGTATACATCAAACTCTGGATTAGATGAATCTTTTACTGATTCAATCGTTACATCATCCAGTAATTCTTCTGGAATACCAGCGGCTTCCAAAATACGATTGATGTTATCAATACCCGTAACTCGTGGGTCGTAAGGCATTAGCTTATTTGCATTGTCTACCATTTTGCTTTATCCTTATATTAATCTAGATTAACACAACGTGACAGGGTAGTTTGATTGTCTGTCACCCAAGTGTACTTAATGTTTTCAAACTCAAATGTGATTACATTCGCTGTAGATAGTTTCTTTAGAAAACGAATTTGTTCTTCAGTAGGGTTTGGATTATCGTTAATCACTGGTACTTTATATAAATCATCATCCATTCCTAAAGTAGAGATTGGAAATTGTTCACCATACAATGATATTCTTAAAATAGTCATGGCTTTCAGGTCTTGTATGGTAAATTTCTTATCCTTACAAGTTAATACTAAAGCCAAACCTTTATTATCCGATAAGTAATAAGAATCTCTATTATCAGGATAAGTTTGCGATACCCAACTTACTGTTTTACTGCGTGGCTTATGCAAAACTCTTCTCTCTCCATCAGGGTAAACCCAAGATAAAAAAAGAAAACTAGACAAAATAAATACCACCAGTATCATGACTAATAAATCTTTTCTATGTGATTTACAATAGACACAATTATCTAATAAATCTTGTATCCATTTCATTTAGAATCTCCTAAATAATCTGCGTATAGTCATACTTATTACACTACAGTACACCCGATTTAGGTGTACTGTAGCATTAAGTTATCTAAACCATGTTATAATTTAGACGACTTACGGTGTGTAAAACACCGTAAGTTATTTTAACCTTCTAGTGAAAAAGAAATCGCTGGATGCGACTGATATCCCACTACTTTAAACCATTCAATATCAATATCACCACTCAATAATTTTTCTTTATTGAGTTGTTGAGACAAGTATAGTTTAGGTGCTGGGAATGGAGTGCGACTTAGCTGTTCTTTAATGTTTTGGATGTGTGGTAAATAGATGTGTGCATCATGTACCATGTGGGTGTGTTCACCTGGGTGACAATTAAGAATGTGTGCTAAGATAAAGTTCATACAAGCGTATTGTGCAATATTGTGTGGTTTACCAATAGCCACATCATTAGAGCGCATGGTTAGAGAAGTCATGAGTTTATATTTAGGTAAAGGACGATTATCTACTTCACCAAATTGCTTGGCTTGGTTCTCACGATAATTGATGACTTCTTCTAATTCGGTGTCGGATATTGGACGTAGAGAAACAAAGAATTCTCGGTGACAAGTATCGAGAGCCATGTGCCCCATCTTAACATTGGTAATAGGGTCTAGTTTCTCAAATGGGCGCATACCTAAGTTAACGTTTGAGATATAGTGACGACGTGAGATAACATCGTATTGAATATCACGTGCTAAACCTACTACTAAGTCTTTTAATTGGTCGATGGTCTTACAACTCACCATATGGTTATCTGCTTTGTCAGAACCTACTTCGACATTGACATTGGTTACTGAAAGCTTGCGCCAAATTTCAGGATACATAGGGCCGATGGTCTTAAATGGTTTCTTGTCAATTTGGATATTACGCTCAGTAGTCCATTTTGTCCAGAAGGGCACTTTGTTTTCTTCTAGATAAGTAACATCACTGGTACCCTTAATAAACCAAATCAATTCATGTAATGTTTTAGTAAAATTAATCTTACGAGTAGTGACTAAAGGGAATGAACCATCTAAAAGTGGATACTTTTCCATAACACCAATAACAGAACGCATACCTGAACCACTACGGTCTGTCAAAATAGTTTCACCATATTGTAAAATTTCACGAATGGTATTCAAATGTTGTTGCATGTGGATTCCTTTAAGTAAAAAAGAAATAAAGAATTTAGAAAATACTACCCTATCCATATATTCACGGATAGAGTAGTATTTTATTTTAGAAGAAGTTACATGGGTGCTTATTGAAGATCTTACCTTCACCGGCGGTCAGTTTAGGAATACTAGAAATCAAGATAGGTTTAGTCGTATTGACTTTACCATTGATTTCCGGTACTTCAGTTGCTTGACCAGTAAGTACCGCATTTTCAGCTTCACTAAAGCGACCCAGGTACATATTGTCATACTGACCATTGTACCAACGGCTGATGAAGTTACTATTTGACATATCGGAAGAGTGAGTAAACTTGTTTTTGTTTCGCAAAACCAAGCTATCAAAATCACGATAGTTCACATCAATGGTATTTTTATTGAGGTCTGCGTTAGCAACAATCTCCAAAGTACCATTAGGCATATTACCACTACGAGCAGGGCCACCATTAGGACCCATAGAAATGTAACGATAGCGACCTACTGGGTGTTGGAATGACTCTACACCCGCACTAGAGAACTCACCACCGTTTGCCATTGCGAAGAGTACAAATGAATTTGCGTTAGGGCGAGCACAAGTGAAGACCATGGTTACATGATTGCCGTCGATGTCACCCATATAACGATAGACTGGTCCACCAGCTTCTACTACCTTACGAATTTCAAAGTTAGTAGTACCTTCTTTAAAGAGTGTCCAACCATTACCAAAGTGGATGGTTGCACCGTTATCTTCAGTAGTCAAGCCACTACCATCATCCATAGCTTGTTCTTCAGGTGTGAGTTCGGTGTCGTCTACATTACCTGATGGGTCATTAACTACTTCACCAGGTGTACCTTCTTTATCATCAGACAAAGCACGCAGTACGATAGCCTGCGCGTCTTTGTCCAAATTTTTGAAGTCATCTGAAGAGATGGTTTCTTTGATGACCTCATCATTTGTTTTTGGCTTTGCTTCTTCTTTAGAACAAGCAGTCAAAGCGGCCATAACTGCGATAGAAAGAATCAGTTTATTCATTTTGAATTTCCTTTATATAAAGAGTTAATAAGAATAGTGAAAGGAGTAGTTGTCCTTTTCACTATAGTAGTATAGGTTTAAAATAATTTAAAATTTAATTATAATCTTCAACATAGCCTTCGTCAATGAGACTATCGTGAAAATCCTCTAATGCAAAGTTGTTATCAAAAGCTTTTTTCATACTGGTGGTGCGAGGACTTTGCATTAATGTTTCAATGCCTAGAATTACACTACCAATATCACCAGAAGCAATTAAATCTTTAGCTGCTTCAAAACTAGTTTTATCTAGGTAGTTTAATTCGATAAACAACTTACGTCGTTTATTTTTATTTTTTGGAATAATCATTTTGAGTATCCTTTTAAGCTACAATGTATTCAATAGAATAGAAATAACGCTTATTGTTTAGCATAAACGATACTTCCATTGAGCTATTGGTACAGAAGTCTACATGACGTGATTTAGTTAAAATCAGATTAGCGTGTTTTAATTGAGAAATCAATTCATTGTTTTCTTCAATAAAGTCACGCAAGCGTTGTTTGAATGGTTCTTTGTAAATTAACATCTTCTTACGAATAAATGTATTTACTTCAGATTCAATTTGTAAACGAACAGAGAATTCTTCTTGGCATTTAGAGAAGAACTCATCTACCTTTTGTTTAAATTGAATTAATTCATTTTCATTCATTGCTCTCTCCCATTACCTTAATTAGTTCAGAACTAGAAATGACACCAATGGATACATCATTCCATACTAATGTATCACCATATCTTGCTGTAATGGTTTCTTTACCATACAGTGGTTTGATAGTCAACGTATTGGTGTGTGGATACGTTTCTACATGGTGTTTGAATTCTTCTGAGTTTGATAACTGATAGACATATTCAGATAGGTCAAAATCATGAATGTTTAAGACATACGTAGGTAAGTCTTTTCGGATAATCTCAAACTTTGCTTTATCCATTTTTAGTTCCTTTTATGTTTTAATACGGTAGAACTGATGATGTCCTACACGCACACTTTTTATAGCACGTGGTGCTGGGCGTACACCGTTTGAACTAAAGAAGATACTACCACCTGTGTTGTCTACACGACGACCTGATACATGTTTCTGATAGATGTCACGTGCAATAGAACGAGCTTCTTCAGTAGGTGCTGTTCGAGAACGCAGCTTGTGATTGTGATACCATTGAAATTGTCCGCGTTGTGTAACGACTTTACGGACGGTATTAGGAAAGCTCTTGTGTTTTACTCGATTGAGAATCACATTAGCTACAGCGTATTTACCACTACGAGGCTCACCACGTGCTTCATTGTGGATAGCCAAAGCCAACATATCGACTTCACTATTAGGTGATACATTAACTTCTTCTTTAACTACCTTTTGGTGGGTATTCTTTACCTGTTTCTTCAGGTGGTGTTTTACCACACGGTGTTTCACGTGTTTCTTAATACGCGGGTTTTTCTTCACTTTGTGTTTCTTGTGAAGTTTAACCACTTTGTGTGATGTACGTTTAGGCTTCTTTACTTTGTGTGGTTTAGCTTCAGCTGAATAGGCTGTAGCTGCTAAACCTACTGCTACTAATGCTCCAATAAATTTCTTCATTTGATACTCCTATTACTTAATGGTTTTATACAAATCTTCTACCACGGTAATGTGGTCAGAAATTTTCTTAGAAATACGATGGCAAGCATCTTCCATCTTATCTAAGATATCTTCTGCCTTATAACATTCGTTATAAGTAGAAATGATATATTCGTCTTGAGCAAACTTCAAGATAGAATAATGTTCATGGTTACTGAATCCTGCATTATCATGCAATTCAAATTCAATAGTACCAGTGTGAGCATCCTTAATATAGACTTTAATATCTACTTTAAGAATACAACCATCTGTACCATACACTGGTTCAGCTACTTTGAATTTGACTTGTTTACAACGAGGTTCTTCCTCGTTTAACCAGTATTGGATATTCTTAATAATATCCTTATAGATGTCTTTAGGCGTATGGTAAGCATTGTTGAAATACTCACCAAACTCTTTAGGTTGGTTTTGGTTTTTATTAACCAGATTGATGATTTGATTTTTGATATATTTAAACATAATAAATTTCCTTTATATAAATTGAAATAACAGGCGATTGATTAATCGTTTTCAATATAATAATATAGATTTAAATTAATTTAGATACCTTACGATACAAAGTATCTAAGTCGACTGAATTAATATTAATTCAGTTAACTTCTTTATTATGAAAGGAAAAAAAGAAAAGCAATATTAGCAGTATTGCTTTTCTTTGGTGAGGTTAGCGAATAATCGCTAACCAATTATCTAACACATCGTTCTCCGACTGTTTGTAATTTTCCAAGAACTTTTGTTCATCCTTGGTTAATTCTACTCCACAGAGAACTTTGTTCTGTAGGATTTGAACTAGATATAGGTCCATTATTTTTTTCACCTCCTTTCTGCGACATGATTTACTCTATACTCCTGATGTAGCAGGGGTATAGAGTAGTCGCTATTTTATGTTTTAATCTACAAAGAGTTAAACTCTTTTTCTATTACCACTTAAATAATATACATTTGAATTAAACTAGTTTATTACTCTACTGGCCCCTATACGAGGTCAGTAGAGTAAATAGTTACATGCAAGGTAAAGTATTGGTTTTACGTGGCTCAACAAACATGTTAATTCGTTGAGTGTTTTCTAAAATCAAATAAAATTCATTGTGTGTGTTTAAATCATTTAGAATTTCTTTAACTTTAGTTTTATCAGTTACTAAGTAAGAGTTATCACCTACATTAATAGAGCTGATAGCAATAGGATGTGAAGTCTCTGTAGCACCTAAGTCAAACATAAAGTAACGGCCTTTGGTAGGTAGTACCGTATCTTTAGGAGAACAGATATAATACATCACGCGTTTAAACTTACCATTCTTAGAAGCAGTATTAAAGTAAGAAACAATCTTATTGTCCTTATCGTCACGAGTTAAACCTAATTTGGTTTTAATGTCTAAAACAGGTAATTGATAAGGTTTAATTACATCGTCTACACTATTAACAGCATCTACATTAGTAGTAGCTTCTTCTTCTACAATAGTGTTACCTGTTTCTTCTTTTACTACTTCTTGTTTAGTTTCAGTAGGTTTATCTTGTTCTACTGTTGGCGTAGTAGTAGTCTGAGTTTGTGGTTTATCCATTTTTGCTGAACTCATTGAGCAACTTACATTAATAACAATAATACCAATGAAGAGTAGAGCAATAATACCTAATGTGATAAGTGGTTTTTTATTAAATGCAGATTTTACTGGCATGTGTGTTTTCCTTTCGATGGATGGATGGTATTGAAACCACCTGCGTTATTGTTAATATCAAGAACTGGTGCATCATCACAATGACAATCATGAGATGAATTATCCCAGTATGCTTTATTAAAGAACTGGATTTGTCCTTTTTCATCTTGCCAAGAGAAAGAGTGTACACTTAGCAATTCTTCTAGATAAGTACGTTTACCATTTAAACCTAGAATTTGATAATAAGGCTTATTGACTAAAATCTTTACTTTATCAGAAGACATAAGATAAGAAGGACCACCTACTGCAACATCTACTAACATATGGTCAGTAGAGAACATTTGCCAGAGTTTAACAGTAGAAGAAGTAATGAGTTCAGTTCTTAGTTTATTGACACCATTTACTGGTTTTGCAGAAATAGTATAAATCTCAATGTCTTCATGTACAGCACGTTTGAAACTAAAGTCTTGAGAAGGTAAATCTCTTTTTTGAATGAGTTTCAGTTTATGTAAAAGCTGCTCTACTGTTTGAATAGGACAAGGTGAACCTGCTAGTACTACTTCACCTGTTTGTGACATGTGCCATGTAGGTTGGTTAATGGAATCGTACAGTAATTTATCTTTGGGCATTGAAGAGAGTTCTTCAATCAACATTCTTAAATTCATTTAGGATACTCCTATTAGGGGTGTAAATATAAATTCTCATAGAATTGCCAGATAAAAAGACAAAAAATAATAGACTACTACGAGGTTTTATCCCCGTAGTAGTCCAATACTTATTTACCTAATAAACCAGAAGCTTGAGATTCCTTAGCATAATCTCGGTTGATGCTATCTTCTACCGAGAACTTTTCAGGATAACGAGCTTTCAGTTTTTTGAATACTTTATCAGCAACAGTTTCCATATCCGTAAGACGAGACATTGCCAATGAAGCTAATGCGATAAGTACATCTTCAACAGTATATAAGAAATCGCTAAGCAGTGTACTTGTTAAAGGTTGACCGTAGAAGTAGTGTTTCTTATAATCATCGATTACAGAAGCAACGCGAGATAAATTGCTTTGGAATAAATCCATAAAGAATTCATCTAGGTTAGTTTCGTCATCCTCACTAGGTAAAATGTTAATATGGTTAAGTTTACCAGACGCAATATAACTAGCAATTTTGCTGCTACAGATATTGATACCTAATCTTTCCGCAATATTATCTTCAGAAGAAATAATCTTTTCAGTAATTGCACGGTCAAGGTCATACAGTGCAATACCACAGTACCAAAGAGTATCACCTACTTCAGACAACATACATTGAACTTGATAATCTGTCAATGGTTTTTTCTCAAAGATAGCTCGTTTGGTTTCTTCATCAAAAACTTCGTTGAGTTCACCCAAGATACCTACCAAGTCATGGAAGAGTGCTTTACTGATATCAGCATTATAGGTAGCATTAGTGCGATTAGCTAACTGCATGAATTCATACCAACTCATGCTGCCAACATCTACCTTACCAACCAAACCATGCAATTCAGAAGCCAGTGTTTCTGGTTCTTCGTTAACTACATCAATCGTTACAACTTTGTGATTACCGATACTTAAGTCAAAGAATTTACGATACAATGTTTGATATTGCTCATGTTTAGACATAGACTCTTGGTCGAATGTCTTATCAAACTCTTCACCATTTAGTTTCTCTTCTGGGAGATTAAATGGTTTTTCACGGGTAACATTAACAAATACATCCACCATACCTTTAACACCGAGTACTGAATAGTATTGTTTATTCACAATCAAATCTTCAAGGTCTGCATCGCTGTTATAAGAATAACCGTAAATCAAAGAAGAGACAATAGTACGGTCTACCAATAAGTAAATATCTTTATTGGTTTTAATATTGTTCAAGAGCATACGTACTACGTGCAGTTGGTCATTTTTACCTTCGCAGATAGCCTGGATATTTGCTTCTTTGATATATCCTGGTGTTGCTTTTTCAACTACAACACCAAGGTTAGATTTTTTACCCAACAAAAGATCAATATTGTGGGCAGTAAATCCACGTGATAATTGATAACGAGCTTGGTATGGTTTCATATACTCTTTATCTACACCTTCAAATGAGAAGATGTCGTATTCTTTACCATAGGTAGATTCGTCACCTGTAGGTTTATGGATAAATACCAAGTTACCTTCAGCTTGTAGCTTTTTAGCATAAGCTTTAATCAAGGTAGTTTTACCTACGTTAGAGCTACCTTCAAATGCGATTACTTTAATCATTTTGGTTTCCTTTATTTAAGAGTTTAATTGGCTTCTTGCCCAACTTCCTGCTGATTAAGAAGTTGTTTCACACGTCTAATAACATAGAGTGCATTTTTATCACCAAGGAGCATTTTAGTAACCTCCTTGTCAATAAATTCCTGACGACTATCGTCTTCACTGTCTACAATTGCTTGTGCTTTTATATCCAGTTTTTCAATTCTATCATTCTCTTCAATAGGTTTATTAATTTCATCAAAGTAAAATGAAAGTTTACCTAACCTACTTTTAGAATGTTGTCTCGTTAACATTGGTCTATCACCAATATTTAAATCAGTATTTACATCCATTTTATATCCTTTCATGGAATAGATAAGATATATATCAAAGGAATATCTCATCAATTAAATAATATAGGTTTAAAATAAATTAAATATACAGGTACCCTATTCATTTAGGGTACCTGTATTCGCTATTAATATTCTTTACAAAAGATAAACAAACCAGTAGTGGTTTCGTAAGCAGTAGAAGTCATACCTTGACCAGTAGCTTGTGTATAATGGTGTGCTTTTAGTAACACTCCTTCAAGCATTAATTGCTCATTCTTCTCACCTGTATAATGGATACGCATAATAGAACCAGGTTTAACTAAATCTGGATTAGAGTTATTCCAAACCACAGAATAGAGTTTACCTACTTTACCTTCTAGAGTAGAGACTTGTTCGTACACATTGGTATTGATTTTAGCCTGTGCCAATGGCGCGTATGTTACGTTATTGGGTGATTCGTTAATGATAAACTCATTAACAGATTGACCACGAGATACTAGTGCTTTATTACCATCTACTTTTACAGCATCATCTGTATCTTGTACATTAAGATTAACAGTTCTTAAACCATTACCATGATTTAATAACTTAGCTGAATTATTATCTACTGATTCATTTTCTATTGTACCGATAATATAAAGGTCATTACCTTCTATTCGATAAGTAACAGGAGTATGTTGTAATAAATCACGAGAAGTAACAAAGATATTAACATATCGTATTTTATTGTCTCTTCTATCTAAACCAAACTTAGGATAGACATACCACATACCATTTTGGATATAGTGACTTAATCCTTTTTTATAAATACCATAAGAAAACTTTTGTAAGTAATTAGGTAAGTTAATCAAACGAGTAGTATGGGGTACAGGGATATTACGATAAGTGTCTTGATTATCTGGTTCGACAATATCAATACCTTGTAATGCATCGTGGTTATCCAAACCCTCAATCTTAGAACCTTCGTTCATTAGCATGGTCACTAATGCTTCATCTACACGACAATCTACAAAATTAGTCCCTGCTTGAATAGTCAATAGTTTTTCTACTAAGATAGGTACTAATTGAAAGTCTATCTTAATTACATCCATTTTATTCAAGTCTTCAGTGGAAGCATTTTGAGCAATAGCCATTACCTTACGAACATTGATTGGATTCTTACAGTATCCTTTATACCGTTGAATAGTTTGATACGTACTAATCGCACTGGGTGATTTTTGTACGGTAATTTCAATATCGTCAATATAAGGATAAATCATGTCTGCCCAAATACCAGGAGATAACATTACTTCAATCGTGATTTCATCTGCTATGTTTTTATCATAGTCTCTCGATATATCTAAAGACAAGACTTTTAAAGTACGATAAGTCACATTCTTTTTAATAACGTGTATATAAGCCTGTGTATAATCGTAAGAAGCAGGTGAATTACCTTTTGCTATTTTGATAATTTCACCATTAGCTGGATTGGTCATGTTATCAAACATACTTAACCTCTAACCTTTTCTGAAATCTTACCCATCTCTGCTAAATGAGGTGCCATTTCTTGTTGGTTTCTCATCTCTTCGATAAGCTCAGTTTTCTCTTTCTCACGAGTGAACAAATCGTAACCTGTAAAGACACCACTAACACTAAAGGATTGATTAATCGCATTAATGGTTTCAGTAATGTCTCTATCATTATTACGGTCACGTACTTTATAAATCACTGTAGCCATTTCAGATAAATCCCTTAAATCCTTATAAGGAACTTTACCTAGTAAATGGTTAATCCCTCTACACTCTTCTACATATTCTCGCCACTCAATTAAGTGTTCATGAATAATCGTATACATTAAGTGTTCTTGACTAGAATCGACTAAATAAAATGGAATCTGTTTTCTAAATAATTCCAATAGCTTAGGAATCTTTAGAGCTACAGTGACTTTCTCATGTGCATTACACCTATCATCATGTTCATCACCAGATGTAATCATCCCATAGCGCTGAATTTCACCAATATCAATCAAATCAATATAAGCCACTCGTACTACGAATGGTGTATTGAATAATCGATAAACAGAAGAATTCATTTCATCACGAGTAAGATATCTTCTTTTTTCTTCCACTTACATTCTCCTTACACCATAGTGGATTAAAATCATCAGAGTAGGAATAAAATAATACTGTTCCATTTCACCCCAGTTTTCTACATCTTTTACCAATGCTTCTAAAGTCTCAATATCTAATGTATCGTCATTGAGATATTTTCTTAGTTGTAATTCTAAGTGAGATTGTCCTTCTAATGAATCTTTATAGAAGTCACGAGAGAATACATAGGAATCGTTCATCAGTACTTGATTGATTAAAGGAATACCTTGGTACGTATGCATTCTGGTTTTAGAAACATCATTTGTAATGGTAATTGCTTTACCAATAATGTCTTTATGGTTTAGATAGAGTTCATTGGTATAACTTACTTCTACAGGCATAACGACACAACTAAAGCCTGAAAAACGAATCATAGCAAATTGGGGAATATTACTAAAAGAACTACTCGGTACAGCTACAGCTTTAGTGAATATTTCTTTTAATAAGTATTTATCACGAGTATGGATAACATCCCAAATACTAGGATTCTTTAAAATAGAGAACTGAGAGTCATCGAAGATTTTAAAATACATCATCTCAGGTGTATTACACACACTAAACCATTTACGAATTGCTTTCATGTAAAAACCATCGTAAGTAACGTGCGATTGATTCGGTAATACACAAGTTTCTAACATACGAGAATAGAACTTACGAAACCACAATACTCTTAATCTATCATACTCTTCTAAAAGCTCTTCAAACAAAGCAGCTTTCTTAGGAGAGATTAAGGGATTCTGACCTGCTTTTAAATAGTCTTTAGAATACTTAAATACTTCGACTGTTTTCTTATTTAAGTCAAGCATTCTCGGGTCATTTAATTGGTCAGTAATTTCAAATGACAAAGAGAATTGGATTTCGTATAAAGTATTGGTACGATGGGTCATACGGCGAGTACTATTAATACCAAACCAACCTAATGTACCTCTACCAAAGTCCATTAACATAATATCCCCTACATTGGGAATAATAGGTTGTTCAATGAGTGCTTCACCTGTAATCTCAGTGGTTCTAATGTCACTACCATTATTGGAAGTAGACAAACCAGATTGCATCACAATTTCTAACCCATCAATTCTTTCGTATTGCTGATGAGCAGCAGAAGTATCTTGAGAGTATTGTGATACTGAATCGTCTCGACCTAATCTTTGTCTAAAGTAAATCACCTTTTGGTGAGAACCCTCTACATAACGGATTAAGGTATCTAGTCGGTTATTTCTATTATCGACTACTGCTGTTTTGAAATCAGTAGGAACAATCTTTGGTTTTTCAATAAACTCATGTACGGGTTTTGCCTGTTCTGGTTTATATTTATCAGTAATTAAAGTAGGCATTTACCTCTCCTTAGGATGGCTAATATTGGTTGTATTGAATGTTTGTACAGTTTTGTGTGTATTAAGAATAGAAGGATGGTCTTTACCCCAGTCTCTATTATTCTTAACCATGTCAGGCATTCTATTACCAGAAATATACTCGATGATTCTAAAGTAAAGTTCAGAATACTTATCATTAACACATTCTACTTCTCTAAAGAATCTATCATCAGGATGGCGACGAATACCCAGTTGACATTCATTGTAAGCATATCTATCTTTAAAAGTAAAGAAGTGACATTTACCTTTTTCACGGCACCATTTCTTCAATCTTTCAATAGCATCTGTATCTAAGTATTTCCAATCATGGTAAATTCCTAAACGAATATTGTAAATCTTAGCAATATCAATCTCACCATTTAGATATACTTTACCTGTTTCATCAATCTTAATAAAGTCTCTTCTTAACATGGCGTTATTTTCGTAAACACATAACTGGAATACAGACTTTCCTTTGTGTAACATGTAGTCTTTTTCAGAAACAATGAAAGCTTTTAAATCTTCGTCAATATCGTAACCTTGTGGGTTATTTAAATCTAGGATTAAATCACCTTCTTTATCTTCAGGTAAGAATAATACCAATTGGTCTACAAATCTCTCTAAGCCAATAATAGAATGTGATTGCAGAGGTTGAAATTCATTCCATCTAGGTACAGTAATACCATTGTAATCATTCCATTCAGCATTATCTCGAATAGATGAATATTTATCTAAGAAATAACCTGAATTGGTATAGTAGGTTTGATTTTCAGGAAACTTCACTTCGTCTGGTTTAATAGTCTCTACCTCACCATCGTCATCAATACCCATAATGGAATCCGGTAATACTTGATTGTAAATAGTTCTAGGTACCCAGATAGAAACATCAGTAGGTTTTTGGTAACGTAATAAGTAATCAAAAGAAACAATCCAAGAAGTCGCACCATCGGCTTTATCACCTTCTTCAATTGCACCATCAAAGTTAAAATAACCGAATACTTGTTGTTGGATTTCAGAAACAACAAAGATAGTATTCACACCTGCTGAATCAGAAGCAGTACCAAATCTTCTAATAAAGTATTCTTGAAACCAATCTGATACATTACTCACTGTTTTATCTTGATTACGGATTAGACGATAGACTTCTGTCAATATGTAAATGAATTGTTCAGGTATCTCGTATGAGTATTCTAAGTTATGTGGGAATGCGTCTCTGTATCTTCTAATTTTTGATTTAATGCTGTTTAACCACATCCTAGCAGCTGCTTTAGAAGGTGCCCTGTATGAGATATTCAAACGCATTTCTACATCTGAATAATAAGGTGTGATGGATGTTTGTGTTTTATCGTGTAAAAAACAAGGATGGAACTCTTGGTCGTAATGTTGGTATTGTAAGAAAGTATTATTGCGATACTCCTCAGTAACCGATAAGGTAATTAAAGGATTAGATGTCGTATTGATTCCTTCTTTACCTAATTCGTGTGTAGCAGTACCATTTTCTTTACGCACACCTTCTTCGTCAATATAAACAATATTAATATTATCAGGAAAAATATCTAAGTATTCTTTTAAGTCTCGTACCACCTTTAGTACAATGGGTCGAGTAATACTGGCTTTTTCATTCCTGATGGGTAATTGTAATAACATAGTATGTCCTTTACTATATAATTAGTAGTCATACGTTTAAAGGAAAATCAAATGGATAATCAGAGTAATCTCAATACTCCTAATAAGCATCTAATAGATATTGAAGAATATGTAGCCAATCAAAAACCAAAGGTGAGAAAGAACATAGAGATAGTAAAAGCTGACCCAGATTATCCCTATATGCTACATGGTTCAGTCAATGGAAATATTAAAGAATTTGTACCTCGTCTAGCAGAAAGACCAGGACCAAAAGAAGATAAAACTGTACCTAGAGTACATGTATCTGATAGTGTGATTGGTTGTGTAGAAGGGATGAATGAATTAGTTTGGTATCTGATGTACGGTTATAATGCTTATGGTAGCAATGAGAAAGTAGACTTTAAGAATGGTTGGTATATTTATAAACTACCATTTGAGTATTGTCTAAAGCCAAATGAAGAATTGGTGTATGATATGGGTTGGTCTAATGAGCACTGGTTAGTGCCTTACAATAAAGAAACTAAAAAATATAAAGGTGAGATTATCGCTAAACTGATTGTATCTGAAGTAAAGTATAAGAACATCGGTATTAGTGATGATAGAAAAAGTGAAGTGATATACGAATACTTATTGGAAGTAATGTCTGATAAAGTGAAAATCAACCCAGATGATAAACCATACTTACCAGGATATTATAAGATAAGCTATTACCCTAGACCAAACGGTAAGAACCCAGATAGATATACTCCAGGTATGTGTCAAGTAGAGAGGATTTCTCAATCTGAATATAACGGTGTGAAGAAAAGGATTGCACCTAATCTATTTGCTAATCTAGGTTTTATAGATAAACTAAAAAAATCATTTACGTGGTAAAAAAAAGATACTCACCCCGAACGAAGGGTGAGTATCTAAAGCGGAGATTACTAGTAATTTTAACCAAGAGCAATTAAGGCAGAAAGGGAAGAGGAAATACCTTATCACTCTAGATTAAAATAGTGCATTCTTGGGGCACACCTGCACTAGGGTGTGTATTGCTTTATTTAACGTCATGCAATATTCAGACGTAGGAGAAATGATATGAAGAAAGAATAGAACATAATTCTACTCTTTCACTTAAATAGTATAGATTTGAAATATTTTATAATTCAATATTAATTCTTTAACTTCTTTATTATGAAAGGAAAAAAAGAAAAGCAATACCGTTAATATTGCTTTTCTTGGTGAGGTTAGCGAATAATCGCTAACCAATTATCGAACACGTCGTTTTTCGACTGTTCGTATTTTTCTAAATAGCGTTTTTCACTATCTGTGAGTTCAACTCCGCTAAGAACTTTGTTCCGCAGAATCTGGATTAGGTATAAATCCATTTATTTATTTCACCTCCTTTCCGCGACAATATTTACTCTATACTCCTGTTACAGCAGGGGTATAGAGTAGTCGCTTTTTATGTTTTTTGTTTTAATCTATAAAGAATTTATTTATTTCTCTATTACCATTTAAATAGTATATATCTAAATCATGTTATGATTTAAACGCTTTTACCTTTTAAGATTTGTAAGAAGAATGGGCCTTTAGCATTATAAGAATTACGGATAAGTTTAGGACAAGAATAATATATCTTATCAACATTATCTTGTTTTAGTTTATCTAAACTATTTCTTGTAAAGCGATTAGGGTGTTTATATTGAAATAGGTATTTCTTAATAACCATAACAACAGGACGGTAGATGAAAGTATACTTCATTTATTGACCTCCTTTATATAAAATAGGTAAATGTTTAATGGCTGATTGGTTGTTATTACGTACTGCACCAATAACAATAGCATGTTTTGGTTTAAACCCAGTAAAAAGTTTCTCACCTGTTGCTCTACAGCGCGGTGATGCTTCACCACGTGATGTTTTACTACCTTCGATATAACCCATCAAAGCAAGGTTAATACGAGAACGATATACCCAATCTTCAAATGTATCGTCTTGGTCGAAATACCATTCTTTATATACCATTCGTTTAAATACTGAGTATTCGAATCTATTGAATCTTGTTTTAGATTTGTACTTACAAAAATACTTATTAAAATATTTTTTAAGATTATTTGTATAGGAACAATATTTCATTTTGATTTCCTTTGAATAAAAAGAGTAGAGGACTATCCCTCTACTCTTTATTAATGTTTATGTTTTAATCTACATACTTCTCTAACCAAGGATAGGACATATGTGGTTCGTTATGTAAATAACGATATGCTGCAATGATGATGTCACCATCAAGGTCGATATACTCTTCGTATTCTTCACCATTCTCATCTTCAGCAATAATCCACACATTATCCATATCGAAGTATAATGTTTCTTCACAGCGCGGGTCTTTGTAAAGACCATACGCACCTTCAATTTGACCATCAGATGAACGCCAGTGCTGAATACGGCGAATAACGTTTAAAGCGTCTTTCTCGTCTTCTAACAAAGATTCTTTAGCTACTTCATCAGGTACAGTAAATGTACCGAAGATAGTAGAAACAACAATATCGGTGATGTTGTCTAATTGTACATCATTGTGGTCATGGTTACATTGGCATTGATTACACATTTTAATATTCCTTTATTCAAAAGCTTTCAAGAGTCCATTGATATTACAAGCAAAGATATCTTTTATATTACTAAAGATACCTTCTGGAATATCTTCACCAATATTTGCTAATGGTTGTTTTGATGACTCGTTATCTTTGTAGTGGCTATACAGAGACGATTTAACATCATCCATAATCGTATTGTTAGTCACTTCGATATTATCTTCAAAGAAAGATAAGCGTCTTGCTTTATAGATGTTGATGGATTTTAACTGAACATTCTCTTTGGTCAAGAGTTTAGATATTGTGTTTAAATACTGATATCTTTTCAGATTACTTACATCAATTGCGGGTAATGTAATATCGACATTGTATTCACACAACAGTTCAGATAAATACAATGAGTTTCTGTCCACCATGTGTCTAACACCAGGGTCTACATGATGATCCCTACTAATAAAGATATAGAAATCTTCTTTTTCCATAGTGACAGTGAAACATCTTCGATATAAGTCTAGAGTTTCTTTATCGAATCTATCCTTATGTATTACCATGGCTTCAACACCAATACTTAATGACTTAATCACAATACTACTCCTTTACCATAGTAACCAAAGGCTAAGCCTAATAAAAATACAACAATTAAAATAATTGCTGATAAAATAGTATCAATACTGAATAATTGTTTCATTTTTAATTTCCTTTATATAAAAGATTAAGAGACGATTCTCAATTTAATAGTATAGGTTTAAAAATAAATACTCTACTAGTAGGAGGTTATACTCCTACTAGTAGTATCTTAATTAAGCTTTTTTAATAGCTAAATAACAGCCATCATCACCTAATACATCATCACCTAATGTCAAATAAACAACATTACCAATAGGTGAATCTCTCAACATGTCATTTAGTTTGTATACGAAATCGAATACTTCGTCTTTGATTTCTTCAATACTACTGAATGTTAAATCTGCTTCACCCATTGATTTATAGTTAGTATAAAGACAAGTAATATACATAAACATCAGTTCACTCTTATCTGCGTCTTTATCTAATAAAATATAGGTTTGTTCACCATCATCTACAGCAATTCTTTCCAGAAATATAATAAAGAGATGATTCAATAGATTACGTTCTTCATTGGTAAATCCAAAGACATTATCGATGATAGTCTTTTTCTTTTCAATTTTAGTAATCACATCTGTTTCAACATTAACTTTCATTTTAAACTCCTTAAAAAAATAAATATCACAAAAAAGTAAATGATAGAATTTAATACCAGATAGGAAAACCTATCTGGTATTATTCTAATCTTCAATGGTGTCTGGAAAGACACCTTTAAATAGATTATTATTACCCTCATCTTCATCTAAAGTGTCTGGGAAGACACCTTTATGGGATAAAGACTCAGATGGTTCAGTTACTTCTTCATTTGGCGCAGCTTTTGTAGCTGCTTGATGTAACATGTTACCATACTTTTTCAAGTTATCTTTACGTGACATAATAATTTCCTTTATATAAAATATTAAAAATAGAGAAGATGACTTCTCTTTCCACTATAATAGTATATGTTTGAAAAAATCTAGAATACATTAAAACATAATAATAAATACTACCCCACCAATTAAGGTAGGGTAGTATTTACATAGTTAAATTAACTATTAGTTTTCCTCTTTAGGAGTCAACAGGTCAGCTTGTTTAGAGATGACATCCAACAGACCTTTAACTTCAAACAATACGTAAGTAGAGAAAGAAGTACCAGGTTCACGCAACATACCAATCATGTCATTAACGAGCATGATAGAAACACGAGTAGCACGGATGTTAGCCATGAAACCACGACCTTCACGTGCTTTTTTAGAAATAGCAACGTATTTAGTACGCAGTTTCCAAATCACGTTTTTCAGTTTAGCAGCGGCTGGTTTAGCAGCATCGATCAAACGTTTGATTTGTTGCATTTGGTTCAATAGTTTTTCGATACCAGCGACAGCTGCTTGCAAGTCGGCTTGTTTTTGAATTGGGATATTTACATCACCGCTTTTCTCTGCAACTTTGTAGTTGTTAATACGAGAATACAAGCGTTGGCTGTTACCTTTTTCACCATTATTGTTTTCAGATTTACCAATTACAGTAACACCTACTTTATTACGTGGTAGTTTGGTAGACAGGTAGCATTCTTCAGAAGATTTCAAAGTAACACCAGCACGTGCTGCTTCTTGAGAAGATACTTTAGTACCGCCGACAAAAGGCATACTTGCAAGAACTTGTTCACGGGTTTTACGCAGTGTTTTAGCAAAAACGCCGCCTGCTGTTGCAACATGTTCAGACTGACTGGCACCAACTTTTTGATTGTGGTTTTCAGCGTAAGAAGTACCACGGTCTACGTTTTTCTCAATTTGTTCTACTTCACTCAATGTGGCTTCGCCGACAGCAGCACCTTCTTGACCGAGTTTAGAAACATTCCAGCGTTTAGCGATTTCGTCAGCTACTGCTTGCATAGCGGATACACATTGACCAGGAGTAGACAATTTACCATCGATGTACAGAGACAGAGCACCACCATGGGATTTATAAGTGCTGTTTTCTGGAGTGCCAGTAGCTTTTGCCAATTTTTCTTTAACTTTAGCAGCGTAAGATTTCATTTTTTCAAAGTTATTGAAAAGTTTAGAAACCAGTTGTGCGCCTTTATCCATAATCCAAGCGATACCTTTCAAGATACCATCCAAGATTTTCAAGAAGAAGTTCTTAACAGATTCAATTGCACCTTCGGTGTTCATTGATACACCACCTACAGTAGCGAAGGATTCAGTGCTATAGTCAAGAGCAGGTACGTGTTCAGCAGGAACACCAAGACGACCAGAGATGTAGTTAACATGTTCGTGAGCCAGTTCGCAGTGTACTTCAGTCAGACCACCGGTCATTTTAGCAGCAAACAAGTTAGCCAAGAAAGATTCAGTAGCTACAGCAGCTTCTTGAGCTTCTTCTACTTCTTCTTCTACGTCAGCTACTTCTTCAGCATCTTCTTGAGTATCCAGAAGTTCAGTGTTCAGTTCTTCAGATTCAGTAACTGTTTCTTCACCAGCAGAGTTTTCAGTAGTTTCGATTACTTCTTCGCTAACACCTTCATCACCAGCTACATCTTCGAAACCTTCAACAACAGTTTCAGTATTGGCTTCAGTAGCGTCCAGGTTAGTTACTTGTACTTGACCTGCAATAATTTTATCAAATAAAGACATAATAAATCCTTTTTTAACTAGTAAAATAAATTTGTTTGGAATTTGTTTTACTCAGAATCTTTTAAAGTACTACTAACATAAAGTTAAAATACGTTTCGGTATAACGTACTTAACAGAAAATAATACTTTAGCTATTTACCATATATAAGTAGTATTTTACTAGTATTGATATTTTATAAAAGGAAATCACTATGTCTAAAGAAACCACTGTAATGCCACATTTATTACTTGTTAAAAAAGCAAATTTAAAACTAAGTGTAATTGGTGTTAATCAAAAAATTAAGGAATTAGAGGAAATTGAGACTAAATTAAAAAATAAAGTATATCTAAATATATTCTATATTAAGAAAACAATAGGTGTAAAAGACTTCTTAGATAATTTAGTAACTATAGAATCAGTAGATGTAAAAACCAGTACAAAAAACAAAGATAACATTTACGATTTTAAAACAATTGTAGAAGTAAAACCAAATAGTTATAAACCAGGTGATACTATTAAGTTTTATGTATTAAACAAAGAATACGGATACTTACAACCAACTGGGTATGAATTTAAATTTAAAAAGAATTTATTTAAAGAATACGACCTTAGTGTAGAAGAAGAATTAGAACGATATCGTTCTGTTTGTAATTACCTTGTATCTTTAAAATGTAAGTTATTGTATGAATATTGTCAGACTGTCTATTTTACAGTAAATGATAATAAAGACACGGTTACAAAACTTGTTATTAATCAATAAACAATAGGTGTTAAAATGGAAATAAATGAACTAGATGAAAAGCTCATCCCTGATTATTTAATAGATGAAAATAGCTATTTAGAATCTACAATCGCGGATTTAAATAGAGAACTTAAAGAAAATGATAAGAAGGTCGAATCTATACTAAATCTTAAAAATATCTCACGGGATGATATTAAAACTATTAAGACAGAAAGTTATGCTAAAGTAGCTAGATTAATTAGTTATTGTAGGGTATCTGAACCTAACAGTATCTTCTATTTTTATAATGGCGATGATAAAGAACTGACTAGAATAGATGCAATTAAGTGTTCTGATTTACCTGATTACAAAGATAATTTTGAGATATACGAATTAGCATTTGATAAGATTAAAACCATGATTAGTGATTCTGGTGAAGGTAATCTTTATTACATTAAAGGATTTATTTCAAATAAAGAATTTAATATAGACACAAGCTCTGTAACATGTATTGGTGCTATGGTTTGTACAGATATCAACGTTATGTCTAAGATTGAGTCTTAATTTAAGGATTAAAGTAATGGATACTAAAGACGATATCAATATTCTTTCAGCAAAGATAGATAAGTTGAAAGAATCAATTAGACTCAAAAAAGAATCTATCGAAAAAGAAGAAAGTGAGTTAGCTGAATTAATTAGTGAGTATAATGATTACATTAAAGAAGCTATTAAATGTATTAAATATAAGAAAATACGTTCAATAAGCTTCAAACGGTTTAGTTATCTGTTGTGCCATTTCTCTAAAGAACACGGTGAATATATAACTAACTTCGATAAAGGCGACGTACTTACATTCTTCGGTGAAGATAAATATGGTAGAATTACAGAATTGTTTAATATTGAAATTTCTACTATGTTAAAAGGAAACGGTTACTGTAACATTAACTACAAAAAATTTAATCTTTTTAGCATTACTAGTAGACTTGAGCACGGTTGTGTTTCTATTTATTATACAAAAAACACCAATGAGTATATTAGAAAGATTGATTTTTCTAAATAAGGAATTAAACTAATGGAAACTAAAGATAAAATTAATGATTTTTTGACTAAGATAAAAGATTTAGAAGAATCAATTAAAGAGAAAACTAACGAATTAAATGAAACAATGGATAACTACGAAGATTACCTTACAGAGCTTTTTAAATCTAGTAAGATAAGTCAGATTAGTGCTGATTGGTTTGCTACTAATTTCTGTCGTTTTTCAGAAGAGCAAGGTGAGTACATTACTGAGTATAATCACGATGATGTGCTTACTTTCTTTATTGAAAATAGAGATGGTAGAATTTCACAATTGTTTGATTTTAAAATCTCTATCATGATAAATAAGTATGGTTATTGTAATTATAACTTTAAAGACTTCATCTTAAAACGCATTACTACTAATTTAGAAAATAATGGTAGTAATAGTAAAATTTATTATATGTCGGATATTGATGGTGATATTACTGAGATTGTTTTTAATGATAATCAGAGAAAATATTACGGTGTATAACGATACATTAACTTATATTGAAAAATCAATTAAACTTAAGGAAAACTAAAAATGGCAGGATTAGAATTATCTAATACCATTATTAAACACACTGTAGCTAAAACCTATTCTCTTTATCTATCTGGTGGTATTTACGATGATACTCAGAAAGAATTCTTAAATGACTTACGTATTGTTACAGAACATCCTGTTAACACGACACTTAAACTTTTTATCAATTCTCCTGGTGGTTATGTACACATCATGAATGAAATCATTTACTATATCCAAGAGTATAGTAAAAAAGGTGGATGTCTGGAATTGTATATTACTGGTCAAGCTTGTTCAGCAGCTATTGTTATCTTTACACAATTGTTGCCATTGGCTTATAAGTACGATGTCAATCCAGATTCTACTATCATGATTCACACTGCATTCTCTGGTATGTTTGGTAAAGCCAGTGACATTAAAGATTATGCTAGTCATTTGGATAAATCTGAAATGATTAAATGCTTTAAAAACATCTTACCTAAAAAGCTTTACGAAAAAGCAGCAAAACGAGATAAAGATGTTTGGCTGACTGGTAAGAAGTTTATGTCTTACTTAAAGAGAGCTACTGAAAAAGGTCATTTACCTAAATTAGATTAAAAAAGAAATAAAAGTAATGTTTATTAGAGAGACAGTATTTACTGTCTCTCTAATAGATTTACTATGTGTTTTAAAATAAAAAAATAAGATAGTTTAAATAAGTAAAGGTAGCACTGCCACTGCCGCCTTTACTTGTATCTATCTTATTTGCTGGTGATTAATCTACACTAACCTCTATCCCTTCCGCGATTTCACGCCACTGGTCGAGCGTGAAGTTTTCTTCAACTTCACGCATCATTTCTTCAAAGGCGTTAACGCGTTCTGCATCACCCATGAAGAAGCAGTGGAAGTGTTCTCCGGATTTTCGGCAACCCATAACATCACCATTACCGATGATGTTACGTACCTCAACATCTGTCGATGACATTGCCGATTTGAAAGCTATGTTCCACACGTCATCTTTTTCAGATGGTGTTGCTGGGTGGGATACAAACATTTCCCAGTGACCATGCTCCAATCCTGGGATAGACGCTTCTACCCATTTTCGGAATTGCTCGGCTGATGCTTTGACTTGTTTGAATGTCTTCATTCTCTTTCCTTTCGTTGTTTTGTTTGGTAAATAGAATTAAGTAAGCTAGAGAGATAGTGGCAGTACCTCTCTAGACCCTGTACTTAAATAATTCTATTTTGCTTTAATTCCTTTTAAAACAGAGAACGGGTTATTCTCTTTGACAAAGCGGCGGTCGCTTTTACGACGGTTTTCAACCGCACGTTTTTTAGCTGCTTCTTTTTCTACAGCTTTACGCTCAAGATACTCGTCTTTAATCTCCCACCAGTGCATGTCTGATGGTGCGGCTGACTCAAGTACAGCTACTTTAGCTGTCTCCTTCTTGAATGAAGGGTCAGTGTCCTTCATCATGTTGATGAAGTCTTTGATGCGGCTACGGCGTCCAGAGAAGTATGCGATATGAGAATCACCTTGCTCTTTCATACCCCATACGTTGCCACCACAAGTGGCATACTGGTAGAAGTTATCACCAAAACACCAACCACACTTAACTTCTGTTTTAGGGAGATAAGTGCCTTTCAGACGACCTACTATTTCTGGGAAATATTCACCAGACATTACACGATATCCATGTGGGGTATCGTAGTAGGTATCCGCCTCGCGGGTTTCTTTGGCAACCTTAACCCATGCGTTGAAGATTTCTTTAGTAACGTTTAATGTAATTAACATAGTAATACTCCTTTTGGTTGTTTGTTGAAAGAATTAAAATGGAAAGATTCCTCTCTCTTTCCACTATAGTAGTATATGTTTGAAAAAATCTAGAATACATTAAAACATAGTAATAAATAGACACTATACGGATATCCGTATAGTGTCTAAATATATTAGTTATTAGTGTTTATTGGATTTACCAATAGATGCATAACCATAGCTCAACAATGCATTTGCTGTTGATTTAATAACAGTATATAATTCTCGATAAGTACCAATAAAGAATAAAGTTACTTTATTCTCAAATGAGTTGGTATATTTCTTCAAGAACAAACCGTTAATAAGAGTATGTTCAATACCATGGACACCACCACGTACAAAACCACCCATTTCTTGAACACTATTTCGAGCAATATTATGTTTAGCACCATCTGATGCGACATGGTTAATTAGGTTTGATAGTGTATTAATACCTTTACCAACAGACATACCTAAAATACCAGCTGGACCTAATAAGATAAAAACAATCGCTGGAATGGCTACACTACCTGCCAAAGCTTCCCAGTCATCACTGTTCCAATCAGTATCATCACGTTGATGGTTTTTCAATGCCATGTTCATTTTAACCAATTGCTCAATACGTTTTTTCATATTGGTAGTCATTGTGTTAAATTGAGAAGCATTTGGTAAATCATTTAAACAGTTCAAGAAAGTATTTAAACTTTTCAATAACTGTTGTTTACCAATATAAGGTAATTGTCTATCAGCTGAACTTTTAGTAGCTGCATTACCTGAAATTTCCATGCGTGTTTTATTAGCATCAGCATAAGGGGAGCTAGGAATCAATGAATCACTACCTTTTGGCATTGGAACAACCATAGAATTCAAATCAGAAATTTCCCATTCGTAATTATTGAACTTACGATCACCACGAGATACTTCTTTAAAAGGACGACCTAATCTAAAGAAGTTTTTTCTTTCCATAGCGTTAGCAGCATTTTTACCATCACTCCAATTCATTGTGTTGAAGAACTGGCAAGACTTTTGAAGTTCAGAGAAATAATCTTCCATGAACTGGCCATTACCAAATTGGTTCTTAACGCCTTCTGCTACATTGGCTACTACTTTATCTAGTGCTAATTTACCACCAATAGTCAAAGCAGAACCATTCTTAACAACTAGGCTACCAGTACCACTGAATTCGCCGTGTTGTTCAATCTCATTAATCAATGTACTAATATCGTCTTTAATACGTTCAATACGATTAAACTCACGACCAAAGAATTCTTTAGTATTACGCCAGAAACGGGCAAAGAAATGGTTGGCTTCTGTGGATAAACCGAGAATACGGCCATCTAGTTCCTCTAATGCTAATGTAATAGCATTGCGTGAACCATGTAGTGTAGAGAAAGACTCTGTAGAAATATGTACAGGGAATTCTTCTTTCAAACCGTTTGTCTGGTATGCTAATGTAATACGTTCAGAAAGAACTTTATTCAATTCACGCATACCTTCAATACCATACTCTGTTTCATTTCGTTTCATGTTCATGTAAGATACACGAGCAGATTCTAATGAATCAATGGTATTTAACACACGAGACAAATGTTCAATCTGTTCACCTTCGGCACCGGCTGCTTCTGGATGTACTTCTTCTGGTTCTTCATATTCGCCTTCTACACCAGAGGTTACCATGCTTTTATCTTCTTCCAAAGACAAATCAAATAAACTCATCTTATATTCCTTTTAACTTCATTTCTTAACAACTAGGCGAGTACCTAGCAACATGTAATCGTTTTCCATTACTCTCTACCTTTACTTAATAGTATATTATAAGGGCCAGAGCCTACGATAGTTCGAGTACCATACAGTACTTTCAACAATTCTACCAAATAACCAATACCACCAAACCCGATACAATGACGAATCAGATTAGCAGTATTGATTTTATTCGGCTCACCAAATACAACGTCATCAAAGTTACCATGTAGTTCTGGAACATATTTAATAATAGAACCAAGTTCAAAATGGGTAATTTGATGTTCAGTGTAGAAATCGTCTTGACGACGAGAGTGTTGTTTCAATGTATATCTTGGTTTGTCTTTAGGTTGACGAACAATACCGATTTCTTTTAGTGCATCAGCAAATGCCATAAATTCATTATAGCCTAATTTTCCAGTAGAAGCATAACCTGATAATAAAGTGTACCAGTCACTACTTAGTAGATTATAAGTAAGATTATAAACAGTCTCACGGTTTTTCAGTGCTTCTAAAGAACTACCTTTAAACCAGTCTGGATGTCGAGTATAAGTTTGATAAACCATATCGACATCACCAATACCATTTAGAAATACAATACCAGGTCCTTTACCATTACAAACAGTATTAGGTTGGTTATAACCATTGTATTTCTTAGTATCTTGCTCAATCTCGTAAAGAGCGTTATAAACCAAACCATAGGTGGAATGAATATTATCTACTGGGAAACAACGGATATTATCATCTTGATAAATATCTTTTCTATCTAATGGTTTCTGTTTACGTGGAATATAAATGATTTTCTTTTCTTGAATATGCATTTGTTATTCCTTTCTTAGTACTTGGTATTTCGTGCTTTTTCTTCGTATTTAGAAATTTGATACTCTAACTTCTGCATACGCTCAATAGCTAAGTCACGTTGGCGTTCAGTATAAGCATCTACTTGACCATTAGCCAATTGGCTATTCATGGCTTCTAATTCAATCTTAATAGATTCTACTTCTTCTTTAGCCAGTTTATATTTGTTATGCTGATAATCAACAATGGCCATACCAATATAATAGAATGGATTAGTAGAAGCAGATAAGAAGTTATTCAAAGTACCAGATGGGTCTAACTTATGTTGTTTAAACATTTTTGTTTCAGCACCATCTTCGCTGATGACGACATCAGGAATATCTTTTAACATCTTCTCAATTTCACCAATATTGATACTGGCTAGAGAAACCAGTGCTTTGTAGAATTCTACAGTGTTTTCTTTAATGTAGTTGATTTGACCACGTGAGATGACTTTTTCAGCTTTTAAACCACCTGCTAATTCGTTTTGTTTCACAATCACATAACGGCAGTGTTTAGGAATAAACTCACCGACAAAATCAATAGTCTTACCTAAAGCCATGATTTGTCCACGAGCATAAGTCATAGAGTCTTTATCTACAGTTTTAGTAAAGTATTTTGTTACTAAACCAATCAACTCATCCAAGTGTTTATCACAGTTATTCAGGATTAAACCATAGGCTTGAAACAAATCTAACTTAGCCGTACCGCGTGGGTAGTTACGATGAATCGCTGCTAATGTAGATTTATATTCCATGTTTTTACTGAAGTCTACATTTTGAGTATCTTGGATACAGCTTTGTACCACTTCAAGAGCACCATCACGAATACGATTACGTGTATCGATTAGCGTATCTGAAATATCATCAGATTTAAAGGTATTCATTAAACTACTTAAAATATTACCAAACATGTTAAATATCCTTTTTAAATAATAGGTGCAGAACCTTGAGAGAGCATTTTGAACACATCCATGTCAAATGAATCAGACTTAGTTTTCTTCTCAAGATAGTTCATAGAAATTTCAGATACATCGTCAATACCGTGATTGTAAATGAAAATACGTTGGTAGTCTTGGTTATAGACAATCAGAGTCATGATACCTGATTCTTCGAAGAATTTATCACGAGCACGTTTATTATCCAGTTTAGCACCAATAGTCGCTTGAATACGTGTGCGTGTAGCATCGGAAATAATCCAAGTATTCGCAACAGTACCTACAGAGAACTCACCTGTTAACATAGCAGCAGTTTTATTATTCACATTACGATTATGTGTTTTCTCGTAATAACCAGTGGTATCTTCTACTAGGTTACGACGGTGTGCTTCAACCAGGTCACGACAAACAAATAAGTCAAAAGCAGAGTTAATGGTACCGCGATCAAAGTAAGCAATTAAGCGCTCACGCATGGATTTAGGTTTCTTAGTAATACCAGCAATCTCAACCAACATGTTAGAACGAATAGATTTCAGTTCTGGTTTTAACAAGATGTTTACTTTGGCTTTAGCTTGCTCACGAGATACATCTACGGTGAGAATACGACCAGCCGCTAGGTTAGCCAGTTTATTAATCTCATCAGCTACATCGTTGTTAGCGGAAGTAACAGCTTGCTCTTGATGGTTAAATACACTACTAGCAATATCTTCAAATTCATTTTCTGGATCTACAGTGTGATAAGTAGCTTCGGTAGATACCTCTAATTTAGCTAAGTATTTACTAGGTAAGTCTGGGATTCTGGCTGGTACACTAATTTTATTACTTAATGTAGATAATGTAGTATTACCACTTACGATGACCGGTTTATATGAAGATGTGGAGACAGTAGCTACTGTTTGACCCATTAAACGAATAGCCTCACCTGTCGCATCGCGTGTAGGTGAGTATTTACCCAATGCTTTACCAATACTTACGCCATTGATAGTATTATCAATGGACAAAGCAACAATATAATAACCGGCATAGTTTGCTAAACCTGTCTGAATTAATGTAGACATATTCGAGTCATTAAGTAACTCTGTCTCAATAGCAAACGTAGGTCGTAATTGTAATTCTGTGGTGTATTGTGATAATGATTTTGAAGTAACACTGTTATAGTCAGATGCAATCATTTTAGCAGCATTAGCTTTAAGCTGGTTACCGATTGCGCCAACTGCAGTCATACCCATATTTGCAATATCCATAACGAATTCCTTTTTAGATAGAAAGGTTAAAAATAAAATGTCAGATTCTGTACATAGTGTCGAAAAGTTCTTAGAGCAAGAACTACGCGAGGGTAGGCTAACAGGACTTTCCGAAAAATTTCTTACCAATACCGTTGATTTTATAGACCATCTTGTAAAAATGAAACATGGTTTTAGTGTGTCAAGTGCAATGGCAGATACCTTTAAAGGTCCTAATATTCTTGCTAACACACCCATGATTAAACCAAATACCAATCAACCAGGTTATATCTTTACTACTCGACCAGATTTAAACTTATCTTCTGCCAATATTAAAATTGAAAGAAAGATGATGCCATTATTAACAGAGAATAAGAATTCTCTAATGCACGCTATACGAATGATTTTATCACCTCGTTTAGCAAAAAGAATGGAACAAATAGAATATGGTGGTTCATTAGGTAAAAGTGATTTACCACGACATCCTAATTCTAATCTGGTTGACCCGAATTACCCTTTTATTGCTGTTTCTGATAACTTAGTAAAATCATTAACAGGATGGCCTTCTAGTGGTCTAGGTATTCACAGTACACCTGCCGGTGTTCTAAAAGAAATACACATCATGGCAGATGGGCCTAGTACCTATAATACAGAATATAGTTTAAACTTAAGTTTACATGCCATGAAAGGCAGTGCGACTTTATATCTGTATTACTATTGGATTCAATATATTGGTTTTGTCTTATATCAAACATATGGCATGATGCCATGGCCTGAATATTTAGGTAACGGCAGAATGGACTACACTTGTAGAATCTATCGCCTCATAATGGATGAGACCCGAACGTTCGTAGAAGAAATGGCTGCTACAGGATACGCAATTCCAAGAAGTGTAGACATTGGCCCTTACTTCGATTATTCTAATCCAAGTGAGAATCCTAGACCTTATGTTGATAGGTCTGTAGATGTTGAATTTGCTTGTTCTGGTGCGATTTATTTGGATGAGATTTTAATTAAGCAATTTAATAATACTGTGATATTGTTTAATCCAAATATGGCAAATGGATTACGTGAAAGATTCTACGTTAAAGTATCTAAGAAATACCAGCCAATATTTAATAACTATTGTTATCCTAGAATTAATCCTATTTCACGTGAACTAGAATGGTGGACAACTAAGGATATGGTTAAAGCTAAGAAAGATGTTATTCTGTTAAGTAATATTGGTCCTTATTAATTATTAGAGGAATTAAAAAATGACTGAAGCTATACATGCCGATTTAATTTCGGATATTGTAGAAAATGTATCTAGCTATTCTGCTTCACCAGCACGATTACAACGAGACGCATTAAAGACAATTCAAAAAGTATTAGACAATGAACTCGGTATTATCTCAGCAGAAAACCCTGTTGCTTTATGTCTTGAAATGTCTGCCATGCAAACAGCAGGTGCGGTAAATAAAGCATGGTTATTGAATCGTAGACAATATCCAGTATCTGCTCAAACCCATGAAGACTTATATTACCACTTAAGTGATTTAGACTGGGTAGGTGTATTTGGTTTACCTGCTAAAGCTAAGTTTGCTGTTTCGTTTGACTATGGTGAAATCCTACAAGTATTAAAACCTTTACCAGATGGTAGTGGTAACCTATTACGTATTCCACGTGGTATGCGTATCACTGTAGGTGAAGTTGACTTTATGTTAGACTACCCTGTTAATATTTTACAATTAAAACATGGTGGTTTTAGGGTAACTTACGATACTACTGAAAAATCACCTATTCAAACTCTGTCTAGTAATATTGCTTATCACGAAGTATCTCAAGCAATGGCAGGTGCAAAACGTCTTTCTATTGTATTAGAGATGATTCAAGTACGTGAGATTACTGTAGAAGACAATATCACGGCTAACATGAATATTACTCTATCTAAAACATTTGATGATTTCTACCACTATGCTCGAGTGTTCCATGGGGATGGTGTTTCCAAATGGAAAGAAATGGCTACCACTCATTGTCCTGATATTTACGATTTATATAAACCTACTGCTGTATTAAAATTAGTAGAGAATACGGAAGACTTTACACTCTCTATGTCTATTCCTAAAGTATATAACCAATTGACTAATCCGGCAGCAAGTCCTGTGGTCTCTGGTTCATTAGGTGGTCGTGTTAAATTAAATATCTATACTACTTTAGGTAAGATAGACATGAATTTAGATGCGTATACACTAGACCAATATAGTTACGACTTCTTCCCTCAAGGTTCTAAGAATCGTGACTACAGTGAGTTAGATGAATTCAGTAGCGCGCTCACTTCTTTACATAGCGTAATCATCTTCAGTAGGGACTATGTTAACCAAGGTCGTGACCCATTGACATTTGAGGAATTACGTAGCCGTGTAATTAATAATACAGTAGGACCTAATGAAGTTCCTGTTAGTCATGTGGCGTTAACCGACCACTCTTTAGATAGTAGCTTTAAGATTATTAAATCTGTAGACTATGTTACTAACCGTGCTTATTGGGCAGTACGTGGTATGCCAAAACCAGAGAACTCTGATTTGATTACACCTGCCGCTGCTTCTATTGAAACACTGACGACGACTATTTCTGGTCTAGTAGGTACAGGTACTGTAAAAGACAATGAGAAACGTGTAACGATTATGCCTAACTCTATCTATACCATGTACAATGGTAGGATGTCCATGTTAGACCATACTGAAATCAAACGTATCTTAGACTTGAGTGCTGAAAATAGAGCTAAGGAAGTCAACAGTAAAGAGATGTTCTACTCACCATTTCACTATGTCGTCGATAATGAAGACGATACAGTGAAGTTACGTGCTTACTACTTAGATTCACCTAAAGCCATTACTAAATACTATAATGAAAGCAATAATAAGATTCCTATCTCATTGACTGTTTCTGATAAGTATAGTATTCGTCGTTCTGAAAATGGTTATATCATTCGTGTAGAGATGAAGTCTAATTCTGACTATAAGAATTTACCCGATGATAGACTCTGGGCACAGTTATTGGTCAAACCTTATCAGGATAAAAATGATGTTTATCTAAATGGTAGGTTAGTAGGTAAGAACAGTGATGAAGAACCTATTTTCGAATTTGAATTAGTGACTAATTTCGATTTAGATGACAACCATTGTTTAATTGTTAATAACTTGTCTTTAAAAGGTTCTAGTGATTTAGATATTCCTATTGAATTAGATAATAATTTTGAATTGTTATTTGGTTTTTATGGTAATGTAAATGGTTGGAGTCGCGTTACTTTAGATGATAAAGTAGGTATCCATTTATTGGAGAATGACGCTAAGGTTATCTTGAGTGAAAGTATCCGTATTCGTTTAGGACATCATCTAAAATGGTTATGGTCTCGTGCCAGAACCTATGCTGATGAGGTTATCTATAAACGCTATACTGAAAACGTACCTATGTTATACGAAGAAGATGTATATGCTAAAGACGCTGTGACTGGTTCTATTATTAACATTGTAGATGGTAAAGTCAAATACAACCTAGTACACCGTAAGGGTGAACAAATGACGGATAACGATGGTCAGTTGGTTTGGAAACATCGTCAAGGCGATATCATGTTGGACAATAATGGTCAACCTATTATTGATAGACCTCGCGATATTATTCGTCGTTTAGAACTAATGGTAATTGATGCTACTTACTGGTTTGCTACTGACGATATTGCAATAGAGTATCGTAATGAGTTAGTGGATTTGTTTATTGATTGGATTGTTTCTGACTTAACACCGATTAATGAGAAAACACTAGAACAAACTGGTATCTACTATTATCCTTCAGCGACTATGGGTCAGTTAAAAGTAATGTATAATGAAGGTATTGAGACTTATATCAATGCTGCACAATCGTTACAAATTAACTTAACTGTATCTCGTCAAGTATACAATAATATCGATGTGATTAATAAGATTAAAGAAGCTACGATTCGTGTACTGAATGAAGAAATCAGTAAAGAAACAGTTTCTGTTTCTACTATTGTTTCTAAGTTAGTAAAAGAACACGGCGATGATGTTATTGGTTTAACATTAGGTAACTTAGGTGGTAGTGACCGTATTATTTCATTTACTGTATTGGATGAAGGTAAGCGTGCTACTATTCGTAAGAAACTGACTATTCAATCAGATGAAACATTGTCTGTTGATGAAGACGTTACTTTCAACTTCAAAGTACATAGCAGCGAAGAAGAAAGAATTAAATCTCTATAAGAAATATTACTCTACTACCCTTAATTGGGTAGTAGAGTAATTATCTTTATGCTCTAAATTCTTCAGCTACTGTTTTACATTGTAAACCAAATTGGCGTACTAAATTATTAATTTCTTCAGAGTACGTTTCATTTGGTTCTGATTCGCTGTATTGACCTAAGAAGTCTAATACCAAAGCCATAGCATCTTTACAACTATTGTAGAATGTAATCAGTTGATTATAAGCAATAGTCTTAGTTAAGAATGAATAGCTAATATGTCGAATCACTTCTTTAGTTAAGTTATTCAGAACAGACAATGCTGCATAAGTATCATCATCTTGTCCTTTAACCATATTGTCTTTAATGGATTTAGTTAAGATGTTGTTATACCAATCTAAATAAAGTTTAGTACTACTTACTTCACTAATTAACAAACTAGAAGCACCAACGATGGTGTGTTCTAATCTATTGAAATTAGAATTTAAGACTTGTAAACATTGTTTACCAAATAAACTTTTACCATCAGTATCTTTTACGATTGGTTTGAGTACTTCATCAATAGACTTACGATTCCAGTATTGATTAAATAACAATTTATTTACTGCATTAACGGTAATACCCATTTGTTTTTTCATGAGTGTATTGGATTCAGAATCTCTTGTTTCTACCCAATCTGCAATACTGTTATACAAATAACTTAATGCATTACCGCATTCGTCTAATTTTTCATTAAAGCATGGTTCGAAGATATCTCCATTTAAATAGATAACATCCAATAGGTTACTAATGCGGTCACTATTTACCATATAAGCCAAATAGGTAAATGGTGAATTAATGGTTTTAAAATTAGACTCAATAAATTGTTCTAGTGTTACTTTATTGACTTTAGGATTATCGTATTCATTGAATAAGAATGAATAACCCGCTATTTCTGGGTCTTGTCTGGTATACTCAGCTACACAATCGTGTCTTCTCTCTACTGCTTCTAATACGTCTTTATCGTAAATAGCGAGATTAATATCTTCACGAGCTTGTCGTTTCTCTTCTACTAATTGTGTGTAAATTTTATCTAGGATAGAACGAACAGAAGTTAGACGAAGTGATAGGCTTTCACCTTTACCGTATACTTTGCCTAATTTATCATTAATAACCATAATCGCTTGAGGCTCTAAACTATCGCTTTCCATGGCTCTGTTATCACCATAGGTTAATAAACGCATGGCTGTGTTATAGTAATCCTTAGCTAATTTTTCATTAATGGCACATTCATTTGTACAGATTTGTTCTTGAATGGTTTCTTCAGTTTCAGTCAACAAATGATGGGAAGGTGTAGAAGTATATTCACTCTCTCCTTCTAGTGGAATATCGGGTTGAATCTCAACCAATGTAGAACGGTCTTCACGAGAGATACAACCTTTATCTTTAATAAAGGCTAACATATTTTGTAAAGATTCGTTAGAAGATTCTATTTTAGCTACTTCATCTTCAGTATGTTCTACTTCTTTTAATTGTTCTACAGTATTGTTAATTGCTTCTGTAGGAGCATTTAGAATCTCTTCAATAGAAGTATTACTTTGATTAGTAGTAGGTTCAGTATCAGAAGATTGACCTGATGGTTCACTACTTTCTTTGTGTTGTTCAACTGGGGTGGTGGTATCTACATCATCCCAAGAATACTTATTAATAGACATAACAGTTTCCTTTTTATTTCTATGAAAATGGTTTTACACTCATAGGTTTTAGATAGAAAGGTTAATAAAATGAATTTATTTGAAAATACAACCGAAGATGATTTTAAAACAGGTCCTCATTTTATTCCTAAACATAATGGTTTAAGTGAAGAAGAGCAGGCAAAGTTGGAAGAACTTCGTAAAAATTATATTGCTAGAAAATTAGCAGAAGCGAAAAAATAAAATTATTTACTATAATTAGATACTCCTACTCTTGTAGGAGTATCTAATTTATTTAACGTTACTTACTAGAACCAGTAGCAAGGTTATAAGCAATACGTGCTACTTCTTTAACACCTTTACCTGTAGCTTTTGCTGCTTCAACTAAATCAGAACCTAAATCTCTCAATGCTTGTTTGCGATTTTCTTTACGTTCTTCTTTTTTAGCCTGTTTTTCTTGCTCTTTAGCTTCTTTATCAGCATGACGTTGTTCAATCTCTTCATCTGTTTCTTTGTTTAATGCTCTAGAATATTGAGCATTTTCAGCCTGCTCTTGATAAGCATTTTTAGCTTTAGCAAATTCAAAGAGACCTTCTACAGAAACTTCAGAAGAAAATAGTCCAGAACCTATATCTACATTAACTTCAATCTCAGAAGTATCTTCTCCTTCAACTTCTATTTCATCAGAATCGACATAGGAATCGTCGGTGAATAAATCTAGGGGTATTTCACTGACGTTATTCTCTAAAGATAGAACAGGTGTTTCTAAATCATCGTCAAAAATACTCATGCAGATACCCTCATCATTCTTGGTTTAAACGATTAAAGATATTAACGATACCTGCTTTATTTTGTTTGAAAAATTCCAAAGTATCTGCTGGGAAATAGCTTTCCGCATCAAACAGTACTGACAATAGAGAAGAACCATCATTGTTAATAGAGATAGGTCTATATTTAACATTGTACATCATGATAAATAATTTCTTAGTCAAATCTACGCAATAACGGATATCTGTTAAAACGTTTTCATTAATTAAAGAAATTGTTTCAGAAACTGGTTTATAGACATATTGTAGATATGTATTTTCAGCAGTATCGTTGCCATCTACTGTATTAATATATTTTACAGATAGTGCCAAAGCCACAGCGAACGCTACGCCTTGTAATCTATTCTCTTGTTGAAAGTTAGAATCAGCAAGAGCACGAATATCTGAATATAAAGACATAATTAATTCCTTTTTATTTTAAATTTCTTAAATCATAAGCTGCGACAAATAAATTGTTAGAACTTAACTTTTCTAATTCTTTATAGAATTCTGTTTGAGACAATAGTCTACGTTTACTAGGTATAATCATATCTGCAAACGAACCAATTAAAGATTTATATTCTTTATAGTTAGTTAAAACTTTATCAATGCGACTAATATCATCGCGGATACGTTTACCTATCGCCTTATCAATATTTTTATCCTTAAGCATGGTGACCATATCATTACGCATACGACCAAAACGATTGACTTCCGTGTCGTAGGTACCATCACCTGCATTAGATGTTGATTTAAAGATTTCAATGGTAATGATTAACCCAATAATACCAGGAAGAATCATTGCCATGCCAACGACAGTAAAAGCACTCATCATAAGCAAAACCATACCAGTGATGATTTCATTAATAACAAAACCAGTCATTGTCATTGTAGACCTAACACCATATAACTGTAGGATTTTATTTAAACCAGATGATAGGTCGCCGCCTGCCCCACATCGTACTGCAAATTTGTCAGCTAAATGTTCTGCATTAATTTCTTCATACTCTCGTTGAGACATAAGTGTTTTTGTATCTTGAACATGGTTGGATACAATAGCTGTAACAATAATTTCTTTTCGTTTACCAGATAGTTCTTTTGTATCTACTTTAGTAAGTGTGGTTTCATTACTATTCCATTGTTTTAAGATGATTTCTATCTTATCAGCATCTTCTGTTTTTGCAATTCGATTTAAAGTTCCTAGCATAGGTAGATTAATAGAATAAGTATGTGCAACCAATGCAAAGTAAGAGAACATATGTCCAACTTCATGTAGGATAACTGCTGAAATTTCAGCAGGTGTCATTAACGCATTACTTTCGTAATAACCTGGCCACATCATGTCTGGACCAATGAATAAATCAACAACAACATTCTTAAAGTCACACACCTGCAGCTATCTAATCTTTGACAAAATAAACAAAAACAAAAACAATGGGG
>ERZ773211.24-NODE-24-length-56408-cov-71.4565_pt1 | contig 56408 bp, 49 predicted proteins | sample MGYA00511914_ERZ773211 | MGnify/ENA primary metagenome ERZ773211 (study PRJEB29015, sample SAMEA2738163) | human oral metagenome | biome: human oral; feature: human-associated habitat; material: saliva | place: China | collected 2242 ...
ATGTGTCCAGAATTTTGGGTACACATCAAAATCACGATTTTTGAGTCACTCCCTATTTTTTATAATATTTTATTTTATGAGGTGAAATTATGAAAATTTTACAGATTATGTGTCATCCAGATTTTGATGGAGAATATAGAATTTCTAATATTTTAGCAAAAATTGGTGAAGAAAAATTAATAGAAGAAGGGTTTAACAATATCGAAAAGATAAATTTATACGATCCAAGCACTCATATTCCGATTATGGATAAGTTTATGTTCAATTATGAGGGAGTGCAATTAACAGAAAAAGAACAACAGGATAAAATTAGACAAAAAGAATTATTAGAACAATGGAAGAGTGCTGAAGCAGTATTTATTTATATGCCGCTTCACAATTTTAATGTAGTATCAAAATTCAAAGATTATATTGATAATATCATGATAGTAAATGAAACTTTTAAATGTGAGGTAGAGTCTTTAATAGGATTAGATGATTCTAATAAACAAATAACCTTCATCATAACTAGTGGGGGAGAATTTGATAAGCATATCCAATATACTAATTTAGATTGTGCAGTTCAATATGTACGAGGAGTATTTAGCATCCTAGGAATAGACAAAGTTAAAGTTATAAGAGTAGAGGGTCTGGATTTAGCATTCAATAATAAAGAAAAAATAGTAGAGAAGGGTATCTCTGTTTTAAAAGAGTGGATAGATGAATTTTCTAGTAGGAATAAATAATGAAGGTATAAGAGACCGTGAAATATGGTTTCTTGTACCTTCTTGTTTTTATTTAATATCAAATTCAAGTTGTTTTTCTTTTGAAGACAAAATTTTGAATTGACCGTTAGTTAGGTTAGCAATCCAATTTTCAAAGTTATCGTAGTCTTCTTGCATTACATAAATTGTATAAATGATTTTGTCAGTGTATTCTAAGTTGTTCACGATGAAATTAGTTTTTCCAATTTCATACTCTATTTTTCCGTTTAGACTATAATCTAATTCTAGTCTAACTTCAAAAGCATCTTTTCTTTCTACTAATGTTGCATTTTTTAGCGCGTTAATTACACCACCACCATATGCACGGACTAAACCACCAGTTCCTAGTTTAGTTCCACCGTAGTATCTAATAACTGTGGCACAGACATTTTTGATTTCGTTTTTTACTAGTACGTCTAGCATTGGAGCGCCAGCAGTTCCACTAGGTTCTCCGTCATCATTAGCACGAGTTATTTCGTTATTATCACCAACTACATAGCATGAGCAAACATGTGTGGCATCGTAGTGTTTTTTCTTCATTTTTTGAATAAACTCTCGAGCTTCTTCTTCGCTACTAATTCTTATAAGATGAGTAATGAATGTAGATTTTTTCTCTACAAATTCATCGTATGAATCTTCTTTGATTGTAATAAATTTTTTCGCCATAGTACCTCCTTTGTAATTTATAATTTGCTGAATTTACTATATTAATTATGATGTATTATAAATAAAATGTCAATAATTAGAATGTATTTCTCATTATACTACTTGACAAATTATACTATGCAATGTATAGTATTATGTGAAAGGAGATATTCGTATGGAAGCTCAATTAAAAAGAGGTTTATTGGAAATATGTGTTCTTGCTACTTTACGTAATTCTGAATCATATGGGTATAAAATTATAAAAGATGTTTCAAATGTAATTCCTATATCGGAATCAACGTTATATCCAATCTTAAAACGCTTGGAAGCAAATGATTGTGTTACCTCATATTCGGTAGAACATAATAGTAGACTAAGAAAATATTATAAAATTACAGATGTTGGTCTCAATAAAATTCAGGAATTTCTTATCGACTGGAAAGTAATAAGTAATGCACATAAATATATATTAGGAGATGAAAAATATGAATAAGACACAGTTTTGTGCTCTTTTGGGAAATAAATTAAAACCATATTTATCGCCAAAAGAGATATATAAAACACTCAATTTTTTCGAAGAAATGATTGATGATCGTATTGATGAGGGCTTAAGTGAAGAAGAAGCTGTATCGCAATTAGGGGATATTAATATCATCGTTGATCAAATTTTAGATGAACATAATATTGTAAAAAAACAAACAAAACTAGTATGGAGGTTTATACCTCGAAAAATCCCTACAGAGCTCGGCTTTATTATTACCATATTATTATTTCCTGCTTGGATAACTATATTTTCTCTAGTCGCTAGTCTTTTTATAGTTATTCTGTCTATAATATTTAGTATTGTACTTTCTATTATAGCTATTTTCATTGGTGGAATCTTATTAATATTAAAATCCCCATTTTATCTTATTTACGAAAGAAATATTTCGTATTTCTTAGATACTTTAGGATTTGGATTTGTTATTTCAGGGGCTGGTTTAATTGGTATTTACTGGTTGATAAAAATATATAAAAAATTACGTCAAAATGATATAAACATCAGAACAATTTTTGTGAAGATTTTCAAAAAAGAGGTGTATATAAATGAATAAATTTATAAAAATTTCTATTAGTTTTATAATTTTTGGATTAGTATTGATAGGATTAGCAACTTACTTAAATAATGGTCATATACCTAGATTTTCTTCTAATTTTGAGAAAAAGAATTATACTGTCTCAATTAATGATGTTAAAAATTTAGATTTAGATATTATTGATTCTGATGTAACCATAGAAGAGAATACTGCTTCTAAAAATATGGAAATAGAATATTATACTGCTCTAGAACGTAAAGTTAATATAGAGCACATAGGAAATAAGTTATCTATAAAAGAAAATAAAAATATTGTGAGTATTAATTTTAATTTCTTTACTGAAAAAAGAAAACTTATTATAAAAATACCTAAATCTTCTAATATCGATATCAATTCAGTTAATAAATTAGGAGATTATTTTATCAAGAATCTAGATATTAAATCTCTTATAATTAATAGTAAACTAGGTGATGTATATATAACTAATATTTCAGCTTCAGATGCTGATATTAAATTAGCAACTGGAAATTTAAATATAGATAACTTAAATAGTAAAAATAATTCTCTAAAAATTAATGTTGCTACAGGAAATGTTAAATTAAATAATATTAATGATTTAAAAGATATTAGTGTTGATAATGAAACAGGAGATACAGAGTTGTCATCATCAACAATAAAAGATATTAATATAACTAATAAACTAGGAAATATTAAGGTAAGTAATCTTCCTAGTGAAAGTTCAGATAATATTAACTTAAAAACAACTACTGGTAATATTATTTTAAGTAATCTTACTGCAAATAATTCTATTATTCTTAAGACAACAGAAGGTAATATTATAGCTGAATTAAGTGATGAAGAATCAAATTTTACAAATAGCTCAAATAAAAAGAAACAATTATTCACATCTTCAAATACTGGAACTGTAAATGTAAAATTTTCAAATAAATAATTAATATCCCATCAAAAATAGTTTTTGATGGGATATTAATTATTATTGATTATTATTGACTCCAGTATTTTGATGGGTATTTGTAGTACTGATACCAGTTGTAGTATTTTGCTGTTCATTGCTATTATTAGCATTATTTTCAGTATTACCATTTTCATCAGGTCTATTTTCGTTACTTACTGTAATATCTTTTTTCAGATCTTCTTTGGAAAGTTGTTCTGGAAGATTGATTAGTAAATCTTCATGTGACATTACTGTAAGTGCAACTTGAGGATATATAGTTTTTGGTAATAAATCATTTATTCTATATTCTTTTAATCCTATACTTATATGGCCTTGATAGTAAATGTTTAATAAGTCTGTTGCTTTTGGCAATGGTAAATCTAAATTATCTCTTAATGCTGATGACGCGTACAATAGAGATAGTGGACGAGGATAGTAGTAATATACACCGTTGTACATTACATCATATCCATCGATTCTGTGTGAAACGATTTTAATATCATCATTAAAGAACATTTTTATCGCTGAAGAGATTTCTGTCGTTGATAGGTTATGTTCTACATTATCACCTGCAATATTAATTACATCATTAATTTTAGTTAAAGCATTTAAACTCTTTGCTTTATCGATAAGAGCATGAATAGCTTGAAGTTGACGTTGACCACGTTCGATATCACTATCGTAATATCTACTACGAGCAAAAGCAAGAGCTTGTTCACCGTTTAGGGTGTGCCAACCTTTTTTCAATTTAACAGTGTTTTGTTCACCATTAGCATTTTGTTCATCCATATCGAATGGTACGTATAAATCAATTCCACCAAATGCATCGACTGTTTGTTCAAAAGCCTTGAAGTTTATTAACACGTAGAAGTTGATAGGTGTATTTAATAAGTTTTCTACTGCGTTGGTTGTTCCTTTTACATCATTGTAGGCATGAGCATGTGTAATCTTATCATAGAAGTATGCACTATCATTCTTCTCGTCATTTTTTTCACGCATTAAAGCAAGTGAGTCGCGAGGAATACTAACCATATCCATACGTTTTTTATCTTTGTTAACAGTTGCTAGAATCATTGAGTCTGTTCGACTATCTTCACGAGTTTGACCTTGAGCTTTACGGTCATCATTCATATCTATTCCTAAAATTAATACTGAAAATTTCTTAAAGTTAGGATCAACTTCTTTTAAGTAATCAACTTTTTTGAATCCTTTGTGAGTTGAATTATAGAAGTTGAAAAACGTATATGCGGCAAAAGCTCCTGTTCCTAAAAACAGCAATGCTAGAACTGTAAATATTATTTTTTTAAATCCTCTTTTTTTAGGAGAGTGTTTATCATTTCTTGATTCAGAACTGATTCTATCTCTTCTAGATATTCTTTCTTTCATTTAATATAATCCCTTCTATACATTATAACTTTTTTATTATACTACAAATTTCAATTTGTTGCCATAATAAAGGTGAAAATTGGAGAGAAATATTGAAAATTAGAAAAATAAAAGTGGGAAATTTTTGATATTTTCAAATATTTATATTAAAATAAAAAAGTAAGTATAAAAATAGGAGTATATTATGCCAGAATTACCTGAGGTAGAGAATATAAAATTTGGACTTGAAGAAGTAGTAATAAATAAGAAAATTCTAGATGTGAAATATTCAAATGTTGTAACAGAAAGTCATAAATTGAATAAAATGGCGATAGTGAAGCAGGATATAAATTTTTTTTCGGAGAATGTAAAAGGAAAAACTATAGAGAAATTATCTAGAAGAGGGAAATATTTATATTTTACATTAAATGAGGGGTATATAATTACGCATTTTGGAATGACGGGAGCATTTTTTTTAGTAAAAGATATAGCAGAAATTACTAATAAAAACTATTTCAAGCATCAACATGTAATTTTTGAACTATCTACTGGAGAAAAACTAGTCTACAGTGATATTAGAAGATTCGGTGAACTAAGGTACATAGAAGATGTTAGTAAATTTAAACCTTTTGTAAATCTTGCACCAGAGCCGTTTGATAAAACTGCAAAAAAATATTTTCTAGATAAATTAGCTGAAAATAAATATAAGGATCAATCGATAAAGGCTCTTCTTCTTGAAGGAAATGTATTTTGTGGATGTGGTAACATTTATGATTGTGAAGTGTTATATCGTCAGAAAATACATCCATTAACTAAGGCTAGTGAACTTTCTAAAAAGAAAAAAGAAAGTTTATTTAAAGAATTAGTTGATATTTTAGATCTAGCGATAAGAGAGGGTGGATCTACAATTTCAGATTATGTTCATGCTGATGGTGGAGAAGGAAACATGCAGAATTTCCATCAGATTTACGGTAAGAAAGTTTGTCCGTTAGGTCATGATGTAGAAAATGTTACAATAAAAGGGCGTTCTAGTCATTTTTGTCCTATTTGCCAAAAAATAAAATAAAAAGGAGAATCAATGGAAAGTAAAATAGAGTTTTTTAAAAAGTATATTAGTATAATTATAGGGTCATTAATTTTTGCAGCGGGATTAGAAATTTTCTTAATTCCCAATAATATATTAGATGGAGGAGTAATTGGGGTATCAATTATTGCTCGTCATTACTTAGGGTTACCACTAGGGTTATTTATCTTTATTTTCAATATGCCATTTTTATATTTAGGGTATAAACAGATAGGAAAAGGATTCTCGATTGCGTCTATTTTTGGAATTATTATCCTATCTATAGCTACGTCTTATTTTCATAGTATCCCACCACTTGTTACGGATCCATTTTTAGCTTGTATATTCGGAGGAATTATACTTGGAATTGGAGTAGGGCTAGTTATCAGAAATGGTGGTACATTAGATGGTAGTGAGATGTTCTCAATCTATGCTACAAAAAAATTACCGATTTCTGTAGGTGAAATGGTTCTTGGAATAAATGTTGTTATCTTTATCGCATCTGGATTTGTTTTCACTTGGGAAGCGGCACTATATTCTATGATAAGTTATTTCATCGCATCTAAAGTTATGGATATCGTTATTGAGGGACTTAATGATTCTAAATCTGTTATGGTAATTACTAGTAATTACCAAGTAATAAGTCAAGAAATTCAAGATAGACTTGGTCGTGGAGTGACTCTATTACATGGTGAGGGTGGTTATTCAGGTCAAGAAACAAAAATTATCTTTTGTGTAATTACTCGTATTGAAGAATCAAAACTAAAAAAAATAGTCTTTAAGAATGATAAAAACGCCTTTCTATCGATTGGAACAGTTAGTGAAGTAAGTGGAGCTAACTTTAAGAAAAAAGATATACACTAATAAACATTCCTTTGCAGAGTTTTCTGCAGAGGATTTTTTGTGTTATAATGACTATAAAGAGGTGGGAGTTATGGAAAAATTATATAATTATCTTACAAAGAGTGAGAAGGTTTATTTGTTAGAAAGAAGAAAAAAGGTAAAATTTTGGCATATATTATTAGAACTTGTTGGATTTCTATATTTTTTCGGAGAATACGAAAAAGATAAGACTTACGATTGTTACTTAGTTAAGTTTGAAAAACATTGGGAAATACTAGTGTGTAAAAAAGGAAAAGCACTAGAAAAAATTAGACTTAAAGAAAAATTTGAATTAAAAAAGAAATTTCTTTGTGGAGACTATAAGTACATAGTTCATCATGAAATTACGCATGAACTATGTAACTATTTGAAATATGCATGCTAGTATGAGCAAAATTTGTCTAAATATGTTATAATAGACTGATGAATTTTTTAAAGGATAATAAAATGAAAATCAAAGAAATAATAGTAGTAGAAGGAAGAGATGATACCAATAGGGTTAAAGAAGCAATAGATTGCGATACATTTGAAACTAATGGCTCTGCCCTTACTAAGAAAAAAATAGAACGATTAATCTTTTTAGAAAAAACAAGAGGATTAATAGTTCTAACAGATCCTGATTATGCAGGAAAAAGAATTAGAAGTATAATAGAAAAAAATATTCCTACGGCAAAACATGCATATATATCAAATAAAAAGGCCGTTGATAGTAAAGGGAAAATTGGAATAGAAGCTGCGAGCAAGGAAGATATTATAGCTGCTATTAAAAATCATTATACACCGATGGATGAGGTAAAGAATGATATAACTAATGAAATATTGATAGAATTAGGTTTAGTAGGAGGAGCTACTTCTAAAGTTTTAAGAGAAGAACTTTGTGAAAGATTAAATATAGGATATACTAATGCAAAACAATTACTAAACAAACTTAATATGTATAATATTTCTAAAGAACAGCTATTAGATGAGATGAAAAAAATAAGTAAAGGATTAAAATAATGATAGGAACACCTAAGAAAACTTTTGAAATACTAAAAAAACACGGCTTTACATTTAAGAAGAGTTTAGGACAAAACTTCTTGATAGATGCGAATATCTTAAATAGAATCGTTGATGGAGCTGGAGTAAATGGAAATGTAGGAGTAATAGAAATCGGGCCTGGGATAGGTTCTCTTACAGAAGCATTAGCAAAAAAAGCAAAAAAAGTAATTTCATTTGAAATTGATGGTAGACTTTTACCGATTTTATCTGAGACGCTTGCAGACTATCCGAACGTCGAGATTATTAATAATGATATCTTAAAAGTTGATGTTGATAAAATAATCGCTGAGAAGATGTCAGATTGTGAAAAAATTATGGTAGTAGCTAACTTACCGTACTATATTACTACACCAATTTTGACTCATTTAATTGAGAACACTGAAAAGATTGATGGTTATGTAGTTATGATGCAAAAAGAAGTTGCTAATAGATTAAATGCTAAGGTAGGAACAAAAGATTATAACTCGCTAACAATTTTATTAAATTATTATACAGATGTTGAGTATTTATTTACCGTACCGAAAAAAGTTTTCGTACCAGCACCGAATGTTGAAAGTGCAGTTGTGAAAATTATGACAAAAGAAAGTCGCGAATTTGAAACTGATGCTAAATTCTTTAAATTCGTGCGTTCATGTTTCGTTCAACGTAGAAAAACTTTACTTAATAATTTAATTTCAAGTTATGGTAAAGATAAGAAACAAGATCTGCAAAATGCTTGTGTAGATAGTGATATTGAACCTGGAAGACGAAGTGAAACTCTAAGTTTAGTGGAATTTTATAATTTATATAATAATTTAACAAATAATAGCTTAATCTAAGGATAAAAAGATGGAAGAGTTAAAAACTATAATAACTGAGTTTCGAGAAAAAAGAGGTTGGGAAGAGTATGATACTTTAGAAAGATTTTCTAAAAGTATATCGATAGAAGCGGCAGAATTACTAGAACATTTTCAATGGAGTGAAGAAGGAGATGATATACAAGAGATAAAAGATGAACTGGCAGACGTACTAATTTATGCTCTTGCAATGTGTTATCATCTTAATGAAGATCCTAAAAAGATTATAAAAGAAAAGTTAGTAGATGTCGCAAGACGTTATCCAGAAAAATAAAAGAGGTTGACTCAAAAGTCTTAAAATTTAACAAAGTTCATATGAGAATATATAGACGCAGTGGTTTATTGATATCTAAATTCGCCTTGTAAAAGCTCTTTAGATATCTAATAAACTGTGCGGGGGTGACTCGACAAAATCGATTTTTGAGTCACTCCCTTTTGTTATCAATAATAAATATCTATAAAAAAAGTAGCCCTTAATTTAGGACTACTTTTTAAAGTTTTTAATATTACTATCGACTAGTTTTAGTTTTTAGCACTGGTACTTCTTTACCTTTGTAGAACATAGCGTAAAGAACAGTTACTCCAATTGTTACTATTGCACAAAGGATGTAAATTCCTCTGTATGATAAGATTCCTTGAACTGTACCTAGTGCATATGGTCCAAATCCAAGACCAAGGTCTAATCCAATGAAGTATGTAGATAATGCAATACCTACTTTAGTAGAATCAACAAGTTTTAAACAAACTGCTTGCCCATTTGACATGAATGTTCCATATCCTAAACCGATTAAAGCACCAGAGAATAATAACATAAAGCTACCATTTGTGAAACTTAACATTAATAATCCTAATGTTAAGAATACAAAACTTGGATACATAACTGCATTTTCACCACGTGCATCGAATACGCGTCCTGCGAATGGACGAGTAACTGTAACGATAAGAGCATAAACTACAAAGAAGAATGCTCCCGCAGTAGATAAGTTTAGGCTATCAGCGTAGATAGATAAGAATCCTAATACACTAGAGTAAGCTAAACCAACTAGGAATGCTACAGTAGAAATAAATAATACTTTGTATTCGATAAATGTATTTAAAGACCAACTGTTTAATAATTCTTTTTGTTTTTCGTCTAATTCGATATTTTGAACTTGGAATAAGAAACAAGCAATTGTTACTGCAACAGATAATACGATTGCTAAAATAATAACTGCATTGAATCCTGTAATAGGAAGTAATAACATACCGATAAATGGTCCAATTGCAGCAGCTAAACTTGTACTTAATCCGTAGTAGTTAATACCTTCACCGTTACGAGTTTTAGGAATGTAAGTGGTAACTATTGCATTTGCTGCAGTAGAGATAGTTCCATATGCGAATCCATTTAAGAAACGAACAGTATCTAAAATAAGAATATTTGATGAAATTAGATATGCAGCAGTTGTGATTAAGTAAATTAAAGCTCCAAAACGTAAAATTTGTTTACGACCGACAATTTCTAATTTTTTACCAATGTAAAGTCTAGCAACAAGTGTACCGATAATATAAATACCTGCGGCAAATCCTGCTTGAGCAGCAGTTGCACCTAATTGAGAAGTTGCATATTTAGCTGTAATAACTACGAAACAGTAATAAATTAAAAATACGATAAAATTAATTGTAGTTATTGTTATGAATCCTTTATTAAATAATTTGTCTTTTTCTTCTATAGCTATCTGGCTATCCATAAAAATTCTCCTAACTTATTTTTAATAACATATATCTATCATACTCCTATGAAAGTATATTTTCAAGTGTAAATTTTCATAAAAATGATATATTTTCAATTTTATTTCCATGGGAAAATCAATTTATTGAAATTTTAAAATAAAGTTGATATAACAGTATTTTTAAGTCATCAAAGGTGTATTATTTTTAAAATGTGAAAAAAATAGCTATGAAAACGAATTATTTTCATAAGTTTCAAAAAATACTTTATAATTCAATAGATTTTTTTAGTACAGAAGTAATGTATAAAATACCATTAATATCTTTTTAATATTTTTTTGAAAAAGATTATTTTTGATTTGCTTTGATAAATTAAGCTTTTGTAGTAGTATATATAGTTTAATTTAATTGTCAGAATTTTTATTTATTTTTTTGAAAAAATGTATTGACAATAAAAAAAACTGTTGCTATAATGTAAACAAGAATTAAACGTAAAGGAGAAAAAAGATTTATGAAACTGTATCAAGTTGACACGCTACAATTAAATATTCGTTGGCAAAGCCACTAGATACTGAGTCGATCTTGTTTCTTTTTAACATAGATACGGCTCTCAGGTGAGAAGTAAGTATCTATGTGGATTATTTGTGATGAAAAAATCAAGACCACATAGAAATATCTAGGTGGTTTTTTATATATGAAAAAAATATATTGTGAGGACCACTGGATATTATGCTAGTGGTCTTTTTATTATAGATACGCTTCTAAAATTTTGATTACAAAAAATACTATTAAAGTAAAAGGAGATTATTAAAATGAAAGTAAATAAAATTTTTGTAGCATTTGCGGTATTATTAGTTTGTGTATTAGGTTATGGGTTCTTCTCAAGTAAAAAAGGAGAAGATACTAAAAAAGTTGATAATAAAGAAGTGAAAGTAGGAGTCCTACAATTACTTAGTCACCCAGCTCTTGACCAAATCTATAAAGGTTTAGAAGATGGGCTTAAAAAAGAAGGATATGAAGTTGGTAAGAATTTAAAAATTGATCTTCAAAATGCTCAAGGTGATCAAAGTAACTTAGCAAGTATGGGTCAAAAATTAGTTACAGATAACAACGATATTTTAGTAGGTATTACAACACCAGCTACTTTATCTCTATCAAACGCAACTAAAGATAAACCAATTATCATGGGTGGTATTACTTATCCAGTTGAAGCAGGATTAATTAAAGCTGAAGATAAACCAGGAAACAACATTACTGGTGTTAGTGATAGAACGCCAATTAAACAACAACTTGAAATCATGAAAAAAGTATTACCTAACATGAAGAAAGTTGGAATTCTTTACACAGCAAGTGAAGATAACGCTGTAAAACAAGCTCAAGAAGCTGAAAAATTAGCTAAAGAATTAGGATTAGAAGTTAAGGTATCAACAGTAGCAAACACAAATGATATTCAACAAGTAACAGAAAGTCTTGCTTCACAAACTGATGCAATTTTTGTACCAATCGATAACACAATCGCTAGTGCAATGGCAACAGTAGTGAAAGTAACAGACGCTAAGAAAATTCCAGTATTCCCATCTGCAGATACAATGGTAGCTGACGGAGGACTTTTAGGACTAGGTGTTGACCAATATCAAATCGGTGTTGAAACAGCAAAAGTTGTTGCTAAAGTATTAAAAGGTGCAGATACTAAAGATATGCCAATCGTACTTGCTAATGAGGGTGTAATTTACCTAAATGAAGCAAAAGCAAAACAATTAGGAATCGAAATTCCAAAAGAAATTAAAGATAAAGCAAAGGTAGTAGATAAAAAATAATGGGAGTGACTCAAAAATCGTGATTTCGGAGAAATTGATTTTGTCGAGTCACCCCCGCACAGTTTATTAGATATCTAAAAAGCTTTTTTAAAGCGAATTTAGATATCAATAAACCACTGCGTCTATGAATTATCATATACATTTTGTTAAAATTTAGAACTTTTGGGTCAGTCCCATTATAGATAGTAAATATATTAAAGGAGCGACTCATTAAATCGATAAAAATAATTGTTCATGAGTCGCTCTAAGTTATATAAAACCTAATTAGAGCAAATATAAAATAAAAGAGGTGCAAAATGGATTTATTTATTTCGGCGATTTCGCAAGGAATGTTGTGGGGAATATTATCGCTTGGATTGTTTATAAGTTTTAGAGTATTAAATATTGCGGATATGACTACTGAAGGTGCGTATCCTTTAGGAGCTGCGGTATGCGTAATCTGTATACATAATGGGATTAATCCTATTATTGCTACATTAATTTCTATAGTAGCAGGAATGTTAGCGGGACTTGTGACAGGGTTCTTAATAACTGTTTGTAAAATACCGAGTTTACTTGCAGGGATTTTAACAATGACTGCATTATTATCGGTAAACCTTAGAATTATGGGAAGACCAAATTTAAGTTTAATTAATAAAGATACGATTTTTAGTAAAATTCAAGGATTAGACTTACCGACTCATTATGATACTGTGCTTGTTGGAATTATTCTTTCTGGATTAATTATTATTGCTATGTCTTTATTCTTTTCAACAGAATTAGGTCAGAGTCTAATTGCAACAGGTGATAATGAGAAAATGGCAACTGCTCTAGGAATTTCTACTAAAACAATGACAATTTTAGGATTAATGCTTGCTAATGGAATTATTTCTTTAGCTGGTGCTATTTTAGCTCAAAATAATGGCTATTCTGATGTAAATAGTGGAATTGGAGTTATAGTTGTAGCTTTAGCAGCGATTATTATAGGAGAAGTAATCTTCAAGGATGTGAGTTTTACGACAAGATTGATTTGTGTCATTTGTGGAGCGATTATTTACAGATTATTACTAGTTGGAGTGTTAAAATTAAATATTATTGGAGCTAATGATTTCAAATTAGTTTCAGCATTAGTAATAGCTTTATTCTTAACACTACCTCAATTAAAATTAAAAGCTAAGAGAAAGGATGTATAGATCATGTCATTTATAAAAATTAATAAAATAGATAAAACGTTCTTTCCTGGTACGATTAGAGAACAACATGCATTAAAAAATGTTAACCTTGAAATAAAAGATGGTGATTTCATTACTATTCTTGGAGGGAATGGAGCAGGGAAATCAACTTTTCTTAATGCACTAGCAGGTTCATTTTCACTAGATGGTGGAGAGATTTTAATTGAAGGAAAAGATGTAAGTAATATAGTAGAACATAAAAGAGCTGGATTTATCAGCAGAGTATTTCAAAATCCGTTAGATGGAACAGCTCCTCGTATGACTGTAGCACAAAATATGTCTTTAGCGCTTCGTCGTGGGAAAACCAGAGGTTTTAAAGTAGGTACGACAAAAGAAGATAGAAAACTTTTTAAAGAGTTATTAGCAACTTTAGACTTAGGACTTGAAGATAGATTAGATAGTGAGATGGGGCTATTATCAGGGGGTCAACGCCAAGCTATTGCACTTTTAATGGCAACTATGACTACTCCAAAACTTTTACTTCTTGATGAACATACGGCGGCACTAGATCCAAAAACTCAGAAAAAAATAATGGAACTTACTCGACAAAAGATTGAAGAAAAGAAATTAACAGCTTTAATGATAACTCACAATATTCAAGATGCGGTGAAATATGGGAACAGAATAATAGTTCTGCACCGTGGAGAGTTAGTTCGAGACATTAGTAAAGAAGAAAAAGAAAAACTAGATGCAAAAGCATTATATGAATTACTTTATAATTTAGAAGAAAGTGAATAAAAGTCTTTAGAGCCTTAATTTATAAGGCTCTATTTTTTTGACTTTCCGTTGGTATTTTATATACTAAATATACTTTTTTAACATAGAAAGAAAAAAGTTAATTTGGTATAATAAAAATGACGTAAGGAGTAGTATATAGGGATTGCGCCTTGATGGAGGAGATTCCGGTTCGAATCCGGGCTATTGCGTCTGAGACATCTATTTGAAAATAGGTGTCTTTTTTCATTTTAGATTCATTATTTTGTTTTAGAATATAATGTAAATTAAATTATAAATGGGTTGATCCAAAAAAAATGAATTTTAACAAGGTGTATATGAGAACTTATAGACGCAGTGGTTTATTGATATCTAAATATGCTTTAGAAAAGCTTTATAGATATCTAATAAACTTTGTGGGTATGACTCGACAAAATCTTGTTTCTCCGAAATCACGATTTTTGAGTCGCTACCTTTACATTTATATATGAATTAAGTAAAATATAGTAGAATTTAGTACGAGGAGATTTTTATGAAAATACTTGTTGTTGAAGATGAACGCGATTTGAATAGAATAATTACTAAGCACTTAAAGAAAAATAATTATAGCGTAGATAGTTGTTTTGATGGAGGGGAAGCTTTAGATTTTGTAAGTTATAGTGAGTACGATTTGATTATTACTGATATAATGATGCCAAATGTTGATGGTTATGAGTTTATAGCGAGACTTCGTGAAAGTAAAAATAATACACCAGTTATAATGTTAACAGCAAAAGACACATTAGAGGATAAAATCGTCGGCCTTGACAGCGGAGCTGATGACTATATAGTTAAACCATTTGAGTTTGATGAGTTACTAGCTAGAATAAGAGTTTTAATGAGACGAAACTATGGTTTAGCAACTAATATTATTCAAGTTGATGATGTTGTTTTGGATATTTCGAAAAAACAAGTGTTGAGAAATGGTAAAAATATTGGCTTAACTGGTAAGGAATATGAGGTATTAGAATATCTTATGAAGAATAAAGAGAGTATCTTAAGTCGTGACCAAATTCTTAACCACGTTTGGGATTATGATTATGACGGGGCTTCTAATATAGTAGATGTTATTATAAAAAATATAAGAAAAAAATTAGATAATGGTACAGATAAGACTATTATTTACACTAAAAGGGGGTTAGGATACTTTGTTAAATAAAATTAAGAAATTATCGATATTTCCATTTAGAAAAGTATCGCTGACTTTTAAAATCACTTTATGGTACACAACATTTATAGTTTTATTAATAGGATCACTGATAGTTGGGACATTTTTAGTTAGTGATAGTGTTGTTGAAAAAAATAGTGAAAAGAAATTGATAGAAGAGGTGGCTGAAATTTCAAGTGGATTTGATAAGTTTACCCCATATGAAGATGGAGTGACCTTATCTGTTTATGATAAAGATGGTAATCTTGTTGCAGGTTCTGTACCTAGAAATTTCAAAGTTAATGATTTTAGTCTAGGAATAATTTCTGAATATAAAGATGTTAATCATAATAAATATCTTTACTATGATTCGGAAACAAGTTCGGCCCGTTTAGGAAACGGAAAATATGTAAGAGGAGTCGTACAAATTACTAATAATATTAATGGTTGGATATTGCCGTTAATCATAAGTATAGGAAGTCCGTTCGTTATATTAGTTATAATGTACGGTGGATATTTAATTATTAGAAGTTCATTAAAACCGGTTAGAGATATGACTGAAACTGCTGATGCTATTGCAAAAAGTAATGACCTTAGTAAAAGAATTACTATAGAAGATGGTACTGATGAAGTGCATAAATTAGGTAAAGTTTTTAATGAAATGTTAGAAACATTAGAAAATTCCTCAAAAAGGGAACGTCAATTTAGTTCAGATGTATCGCATGAACTTCGAACGCCGATTTCTGTAATAATGGCAGAAAGTGAATATGGAGCTAAGTATACAGATTCTGTAGAAGATGCGAAAGAATCCTTTGATGTTATTGAAAGACAGAGTAAGAGAATGACATCTATGATAAATCAAATACTAGAATTAGCTAGATTAGATAGTCGTTTAGAGATTTCAAAAGAAGAACTTTTATTATCTGATAAAATTAAATCTACACTAGAGGATTATAAAATATTATTTGATAATAAGAATATAAAGTTATTTATAAATATAGAAGAAAACATCAAAGTATACGCTAATGAAGCGTTAATTATGAGAATGATAGATAACTTATTATCTAATGCTTTGAAGTATGCTCAAACAGAAGTAAAAGTTTGTTTAGCAAAAAGAAATAGAATAATACTTGAAGTTGTAGACGACGGAATAGGAATAGATGATGCTGAGAAAAAACATATTTGGGATAGATTTTATAAAGTAGATAAATCTAGAACTACAACAGAGGATAATTCTTCAGGGTTAGGGTTATCTATTACGAAAAAAATAGTAGAATTACATGATGGTAAAATAGCTGTTTTAGATAATAAGCCAAAAGGAACAAGATTTGTAGTGAATCTTTAAAAAACGAGGGAAAGTGACTCGAAAATCGCAATGTAGAAATCGATTTTGTTGAGTCACTCCTTTTTTATTTTACAGAAAATTATATATTAATTAATATGAATCTTCATTTAAGATTCATAAAACACAGATATAATAAAAATATCTTAAGAGAAGAATAAAAGTGAAATCTTCATTTAGCATTCATAAAACAAAAATATAATAAAAATATCAAAAGAGAATAAATAATAGAATTTTCATTCAAGATTCATAATAGAAATATAAAATAAAAATATAAAGAAAAGAAGGAAAAGAAAAATGACAAAAAATACTAATAATAATGAAATCGAAACAATTGAAGGTACTTACGTTGAAACTATCGAAAACGACAACCAATATGACAACCAATATAATGAGCAACCTAAAAAAACTAGAAGAAACTTTTTAAAACCATTAATTATTGGAGCGTTAGCTGTAGTAGTAACGAGTGGGGTTGGAGCGTATGCTTATGATAAATATGAAACTGCGCAAAGAACTAAAATTCAAGATGCTTACTATAATATTAAGTTGAATGCAGGAAATCAAACTAATTCAAATGACAATAACAATAGTGGAAATAATAGCTCAAATAATAATACTCAGAGCAATAATGCACAGCAAAATACTCAAAATGTTAAATCACAACAAGAAATTCGCTCAATTGTAGCTGCTGCAATATCAGTACCAGAACAAAATATTAACTTTGTAAAAATTAAACCTAAATACGAGGATGATTATGCACCTCAAAATAATGGAGTATCATTATATGTTTATAAAGTTGAAGCAAAAGCTAACGGATTAGAGTATGATGTGGTAGTTGATGCTGTATCAGGAAAAGTTCTAAAAGTTAAGATTGATAACTAGAAAATAATAACAATGAAATTTTCATTTTAGATTCATAAAAGAAATATATAATAAAAATATAAAGAAAAGAAGGAAAAGAAAAATGACAAAAAATATTAATAATAATAATGAGATTGAAACAATTGAAGGAAATTATACAGAGAATGTTCACAGTGAAACTCAATATAATGAACAACCTAAAAAATCTAAACGAAGTTTTTTAAAACCGTTAATTATAGGAAGTTTAGCAGTAATAGTTACTGGTAGTGTTGGAGCATATGCTTATGACAAGTATGAAGAAGGGCAAAGAGCTAAAATTCAAGAGGCTTACTCAAATGTAAAAATGAATGTAGGAAACCAGACAGCTCAAAATAATAATACTGCTAATAACAATAATAGTAACAATGGTTCAAATAGTGATAACCAATCAACAAATGTTCAAAATAATAACAATAGTAATACTCAACAAAATGTACAAAATGCAAAATCACAACAAGAAATTCGCTCTATAGTAGCACAAGCTATTTCTACTCCTGAACAAAATATTAATTTTGTAAAAGTTAGACCAGAGTATGAAGACGATTATGCACCGCAAAACAATGGTGTGCCCTTATACGTTTATGAAGTTGAAGCACGTGCTAATGGATTAGAGTATGATGTAGTGGTTGACGCTGTATCAGGCAAAGTTTTAAAAGTTGAAATAGATAACTAATGAAGAAACTGATAATCTAGAAAGAATCTAGGTTATCAGTTTTTTATTATTTGATAGAAGCGGACTTCTTATATTAAGAGAGTTGTCAATTCTCGTTGTGTTGATTACTTCCTATTGTTATAAATATAATATCCAATGAAAATAGCCGCTATTAAATATAGATTGAAGTTAGGGTTTGCAACGTAGAAAAGCATTGCTTTATATGAAAGTCTCATAAATAATCCTTGGATAATTGACGGAGCAAAAAGTAAAATTACAATTACAGAATTATCCATTTTCTTCGCCAGTATTATTATAAATATTAATACAAGTAAAAGAATTAGAATTGCTAAGTATTTATTTATAACAATATTGAATGCTGTTGGAAATTTAAAAGGATTAAAAAATATCAGTAATGCTATTAATAGTACTAAAATTGTAATTATTGTACTTTTGGTACGTTCATCGAGTCTGCTTTTGTTTGTGTACATAAATATATAACTTAAATAAAATCCACCGAAAATTAAAATTCCAACTAAAGCTGCTTCTAATAGATTTAATGCCATAAAAGGATTAGCCAAAATAGGTGTAAGATAAAAAAGTAAATATATACCAGTTGCTATTATTAAATTACGTTTGAATATTGTCATATACTCTCCTTAATTATTTTAATAATGATGATAGACCATAAGCTATAAATGAAAAAACTAATATAATAAGCATTAAAACTATAGCACTTGAATTAAAAATGAAAAATAAAGGAAGTGCTAGAATAGTACTTAATACGGGTATAAATATAGTTTTTTGAATAAAGTGTGATATCAATAGTGTTATAGCAAATGAAGCGAATCCATAAACTAATATTAAAATGAAACCAGCTTTATCACTAGTACCATTGTAGAATTTCAAAAAAAGAAGTGGGATAATATAGTAGAAAATACTAGTAAGTAAAAATATCCCTAAAAATGTTTTTCTTTGCATGTTAAAGTCTCCATTTATCTTGTTTTTATTATTGTAATATTTTCTATAATAGAAGTCTAGTAATATAACAAAATTAATAAAAAAATATTTTTTGAAGTGAACAAAATATTTTCGGATATCCCTTGTTAAAATGAAATAATTAGAGTAAAATAAATATAATAATATAACAAAGGAGAACTATAATTATGTCAAAAGTTCATGTATTTGATCATCCATTGATCCAACATAAATTATCTTTTATTAGAGATAAGAGAACGGGCTCTAAAGACTTTAGACAACTTACTAATGAAGTAGGTTCTTTAATGGCTTATGAGATTACTCGTGATCTTCCACTTGAGGACGTTGAGGTGGAAACTCCAATCCAAACTACAACTTGTAAACGTCTTGCTGGTAAGAAGATAGTTTTTGTACCAATTCTTCGTGCAGGGTTAGGAATGGTTGATGGTTTAATGAATTTAATCCCATCAGCAAGAGTAGGTCACGTAGGTTTATATCGTGATCCAGAAACTCTTCAACCACATGAGTATTTTGTTAAAATACCAAGTAATCCAGAAGAACGTCATTTCATCGTTGTTGATCCAATGTTAGCAACTGGTGGTTCAGCTATCGCGGCTATTGACTCATTGAAACAACGTGGAGTTAACGATATTAAATTTATGTGTTTAATAGCAGCACCAGAAGGTGTAAAGGCTTTACATGACGCACATCCAGATGTAGATATCTATATCGCAGGATTAGATGAAAAATTAAATGATCATGGATATATCGTACCAGGACTAGGAGACGCTGGAGACAGAATCTTCGGAACAAAATAACATAATAATAACATATTTTTAAACAATTTAGATAAAATTTAAGAAATCGCTAGCAAATATTATAAAATAATATTATAATATGTATTAAGTATTTCTAATTTTATATTACAACAGATTTAGAAATATAAAAGATACTTAAGAAAAGAGGTGAGGGGAATATATGGAAAAACATACATATCTTATTACCAAATTATTTGGCTATGATATAACGGTTAATATTCCTAGTGTAATCACAACTTTAATAACAGTGTTGCTTACCTTTATTATAGTGATGTTTCTAACTAGTAGAATTAAATTAAGACCAGATAGTAAACGTCAAAATGCAGCTGAGTTACTTGCTTATTTCGTTAGTGATAATGTAATTAAGGGTAACGTTAGTTGGAAAAAATATGGTAAAGGATTATGGGCGACAGCGTTAACACTTATTTCACTTATTGCTGTAGCAAATACGATTGGTGTACTTATAGAAGTTAGTTACAATGAAGTTGTATATGTGAATTCTATAACAGCCGATCCAACATTTACTTTCTCTCTTGCATTATTAGTTATTGTATTTACTCATTATGCAGGAATTAAGTATAAAGGTACTAAACATTACTTTGGTACATATACTTCTTCAGGTATAGGTATTGCGCCGTTTAAAGTTATTGAAGAGTTTACAAACTTATTGACACTTTCAATGCGTTTATTCGGTAACATTTATGCAGGGGAAGTACTGTTAGCACTTTTAGCGACACTAACAACAGCAGGTGTCTTCGGTGCTATCGCAGGTATTACAGGTTTAGTAGTATGGAAAGGATTCTCTCTATTTATTGGGTTTATCCAAGCGTACATCTTTACGATATTATCGTTCATTTATTTATCACACAAAATTAGTGATGGACATTAATATAAATAAAAGAAACGCACTTATTTGTGCAAAAATTAATAATTAATAAAATTCATTTATTATCCAAGGAGGAAAATATAATTATGGTAGAATTAATTGGAGCAGGATTAGCAGCAGGATTAGCAGCGATTGGAGCTGGTATTGGTAACGGATATTTATTCGGTAAATTTATGGAAGGTGTATCTCGTCAACCTGAAGTTGAACCTAAATTAAAATCTAATGCATTTGTAATGTTTGCACTTGTTGAAGCGGTACCTATCTTAGCAATAGTTATTGCATTCATCATTTTAGCAAAATAGTTAATTTTAGTAATAAAATAACTAAGAAGAATAGGAGCAGTTAGTAAATGGAAAATTTAGTATTTTTAGCTACTGAACACGCTTCTCATCAAGGTTTTAATCTAGGTAATATGGCTATAAACATATTGGCTGTATTAATCTTATTAGTGTTACTGAAAAAATTTGCTTGGGATAAACTTATTGATATGTTAGATGAGCGTCAAAGATTAGTTGAAGGTCAACTTGATGATGCTGCTAAAAATCAAAAAGAAGCATTAGTTTTACTTGAAGAAAACCAAGAAAAATTAAGAAATGCTCAACAAGAAATTAAAGTTATGATGGAAGATGCTCGTGAACAATCTAAGGTTGAAAAACAAGCTATTCTAGAAGAAGCTCGTAAACAAGCAGAACAATTAAAAGTAAATGCTCAAAGAGATATTGAGGATGAGAAGAAAAGAGCACTTGAAGAAATCAACAAACAAATTGCTGAATTATCAGTGCTTGTAGCTTCGAAAATTTTAGAAAAAGAATTAGATGACTCAACACAAAGTGAATATGTTGATAAAGTCATTAAAGAGGTAGGGGTGAAATAATGAGTAAGTCAGTATTAGCTAATAAAATTGGATATTCATTATTCGAAGTTGCAAAAGAAAATAACGCATTAGAACAAGTAGCTAGTGAGTTACCAGAAGTTGCAAAAGTTATTAATGGAAACTCTGATTTTATTACATTGATGAACAACCCTAATTTAGAAAAAATAAAAAAAATTAACTTGATTGAAGCATCATTTGCAGGAGTAAACAAATATGTTGTAAATGTTGTGAAAATCTTAGCAGGAAATCTGCAAATCTCATTAATAAATTTTGTTTTAGAGCAATTTACTGAATTGTTTAATAAACATTCAAATAGCGTTGTTGTAAAAGTTGAATCAGCTTCGCCACTAACTGAAGTTCAGTTAGAAAATCTAAAAGAAAAGCTTAAAAATGAGTTACAACTAGAAAAAGTAGAACTTAATAACCTTGTAGACAAGAGTCTTCTAGGTGGACTTAAACTTACTTACAATAACAAAGTAGTAGATGCTAGTGTTAGAGCAAAATTAAACGCTATAAAGTCAAAAATTTCTACAATCTAGAAGAAGTTGAAACAAGGAGGGACATAAATGGCTATTAGAGCTGAAGAAATTAGTTCATTACTAAAATCACAAATAGAAAATTATCAGTTTGAAGTTAAGTCAACAGATGTCGGTACAGTTATAGAAGTAGGGGACGGTATAGCTCGTGTATACGGTCTTAATGAAATAATGAGTGGTGAGTTAGTTGAATTCACTAAAACAGGGGTTATGGGGCTTGCTCAAAACCTTGAAGACACAAATGTTGGTATCGTAATTTTAGGACCAACAACTGATATTAAAGAAGGAGACGAAGTTCGTCGTACTGGACGTGTTATGGACGTTCCTGTTGGTGAAGAATTAATAGGACGTGTAGTTGATCCATTAGGACAACCAGTTGATGGACGTGGTCCAGTAAACACTACAAAACGTCGTCCAATCGAATCTCCAGCAGTTGGGGTTATGGGACGTAAATCTGTATCAGTTCCTTTCCAAACTGGTATTAAAGCGATCGATGCATTAGTACCAATCGGACGTGGACAACGTGAGCTTATTATCGGGGATAGACAAACAGGTAAAACTGCAGTAGCTATCGACTCAATTTTAGCTCAAAAAGGACAAGATGTTATTTGTATTTATGTTGCAATTGGGCAAAAAGAATCTACAGTACGTAGTGTTGTAGAAACACTTAAAGAACACGGTGCGCTAGACTACACTATCGTAGTTACAGCGTCAGCATCTCAACCAGCACCACTTCTTTACATTGCACCTTATGCAGGGGTTGCTATGGCAGAAGAGTTTATGTTTAATGGTAAAGATGTAGTAATCGTTTATGATGACTTATCAAAACAAGCAGCAGCTTACCGTGAGTTATCATTACTATTAAAACGACCACCAGGTCGTGAAGCATACCCAGGGGACGTATTCTATTTACACTCACGTCTTCTAGAGCGTGCAGCTCGTGTAAATGAAGATTTTGGTGGAGGAAGTATCACTGCACTACCATTCGTAGAAACACAAGCAGGTGACATTTCTGCATATATTCCAACAAACGTAATCTCAATTACTGATGGACAAATCTTCTTACAATCAGATTTATTCTTCTCAGGTATCAGACCGGCGATTAACGCAGGGCTTTCAGTATCTAGGGTAGGAGGATCTGCACAAATTAAAGCTATGAAAAAAGTATCAGGTACATTACGTCTTGACTTAGCATCTTACCGTGAGTTAGAAAGCTTTGCTCAATTCGGTTCTGACTTAGATCCAGCAACTCGTGAAAAACTAGAACGTGGTAAACGTACAGTTGAAGTTTTAAAACAAGACTTACATAAACCAATTCCAGTAGAAAAACAAGTTATGATTCTTTATGCTTTAACACACGGATTCTTAGATGATGTTGAAGTTAAAGATATTCACAGATTTGAACAAGAATTATATGCGTATTTAGATGCTCATGAAAATGAAGCAGTTAAGCACATTAAAGAAACAAAAGACTTACCAGCAACAGAAGTTATGGATGAAGTAATCGCTGCATTCAAAAAAACTTTTGCTTAAGATGAGAAGTAGTAGAGTAAAGGTGGTGAACTAATTGGCGTCACTAAGAGATATTAAAAACAAAATCAATTCTACAAAGAAAACTAGTCATATTACAAAAGCGATGGAGATGGTTTCCACTTCTAAACTTTTAAAAGCACAATCTAACACACAAAGATTCAATCCTTACATGCAAAAAATGCAAGAAGTGATGGGAACAATTTTTGGTAAAGGAGCTAATATCAAGCATCCTATGTTAGAAAAAAGAGAAGCTAAGAAAACTCTTTATGTGGTAATTACTAGTGATAGTGGTTTATGTGGAGGATTCAACTCTAATATCATAAGAAATTTTGTTAATACTGTTAACGAAAGACATAATGATAGTGAGTATGGAATTGTAGCTATAGGTAACTATGGTGCAGAATTCTTCAGAAAAAATGGCTATAATGTAGTTGATAGTTATAGAGATATACCAGATGAGCCAAGTTTCACACAGGTTAAGGAAATTACTAATAAAGTTGTAGGTTATTTCATAGATAAAGAATATGATGAAATCTACTTACATTACAATCACTTTGTTAGTATGATTCAACAGGTTGTAACTGAAAGTAAAGTTCTTCCTATAGAAAATACAGATCAATTCGCAAATTCTGATGAGCAACCTACAGGAGCTTATGAATTTGAACCTGGTGAGGCAGCAGTACTAGATGTAATACTACCACAATATGCTGAAAGTATGATTTACGGAAGTATATTAGATAGTAAAGCTAGTGAACATTCTGCAAGAAAAACAGCAATGAAAAACTCAACTGATAATGCAGGAAATATTATTGATACACTTACGATTAAATATAATCGTGCAAGACAAGCTGCAATTACACAAGAAATTACAGAGATTGTAAGCGGAGCAGCAGCAACAAAATAGTAATGAGAAAGGAGAAGCTATTAAGTTAGCAAACAACATATGAATAAAGGTTATATTCTCCAAGTTATGGGACCTGTAGTAGACGTAAAATTCGAATCAGGGCATATGCCTAATCTATTAAATGCTTTAGAAGTATTTATAGAAAAAGGTGATGGAAAAAAAGAAAAATTAGTTCTTGAAGTTTCTCTAGAAATTGGTGATAACGTAGTTAGAACAATTGCGATGTCATCTACTGATGGATTAAATAGGGGAGCAGAAGTAGTAGATACAGGAGCACCAATCACAGTTCCTGTTGGTAACTACACATTAGGTCGTGTGTTCAACGTATTAGGTGAAGCGGTTGACCACGGTGAAGAAGCAGGAGCAGAAGTTCGTAAAGATTCAATTCATAAAGAAGCTCCTACATTCGATGAATTATCAACACACGTTGAGGTTCTTGAAACAGGTATTAAAGTTATCGACTTACTTGCACCATATATCAAAGGTGGTAAAATCGGTCTTTTCGGTGGTGCGGGAGTTGGAAAAACAGTTCTTATCCAAGAACTTATCAATAACGTTGCACAACAACACGGTGGTCTTTCTGTATTCACTGGTGTAGGTGAGCGTACTCGTGAAGGTAATGACCTTTACTACGAAATGAAAGATTCTGGTGTTATTAACAAAACAGCCATGGTATTCGGACAAATGAACGAACCGCCTGGTGCTCGTATGCGTGTAGCATTAACAGGATTAACAATGGCGGAATACTTCCGTGATGAAGAAGGACAAGACGTACTTCTATTCATCGATAACATCTTCCGTTTCACACAAGCAGGTTCTGAGGTTTCTGCGTTATTAGGACGTATGCCTTCAGCCGTTGGTTACCAACCAACACTTGCTACAGAGATGGGACGTTTACAAGAACGTATCACATCAACTAAAAAAGGATCTGTTACATCTATTCAAGCGATTTACGTACCAGCCGATGACTATACTGACCCGGCGCCAGCGACAACATTCGCTCACTTAGATGCAACAACAAACCTTGAGCGTGCGTTAACAGAGATGGGTATCTATCCAGCAGTTGACCCACTAGCTTCTACATCAAGAGCATTAGCTCCAGAAATCGTAGGAGAAGAACACTATCAAGTTGCGACTAGAATTCAAAGAACTCTTCAAAAATATCGTGAATTACAAGATATTATCGCCATCTTAGGTATGGATGAGTTAAGTGATGAAGATAAGAAAACAGTTGATAGAGCACGTCGTGTTCAATTCTTCTTATCTCAAAACTTCCACGTAGCAGAACAATTCACTGGTCAACCTGGATCATATGTTCCAGTATCTGAATCAGTAGAAGCATTTAAAGGAATCTTAGATGGTAAATATGACCATATCCCAGAAGATGCATTCCGTCTAGTTGGTGGAATTGAAGACGTATTAGAAAAAGCTCGTAAACTAGGAGTAGAAGTATAATACAAATAGGAGGTAAATAAATGAATACTTTAAGTGTAAGCATTGTTACTCCTAATGGAGAAGCTTATAGCGCAAAAGAGGCTTCTATGGTTGTATTAGGGACTACAAGTGGACAAGTTGGGGTAATGGCTAACCACGTTCCAATGGTTGCATCATTAAAAGTTGGACCATTAAAAGTAGTTTTCCCTGATGGCAGAGAAGAATATTTAGCTGTAAGCGAAGGATTTGTGGAAACACATAAAGGCGAAGTAACTATTATAGTTCAAACAGCAGAATTAGATAAAGATATTGACGTTGAACGTGCTCAAAGAGCATTACAACGTGCAGAAGAACGTCTTGCAAAAAAAGAAGAAGGTCTTGATATTAGACGTGCAGAATTAGCGTTAACTAAAGCAGTTGCTCGTCTGAAAGTATCTGGAAAGTAATAAAAAAGGTATAGTTCATTTTATTTGAACTATACCTTTTTATTTTAGTATAGCTTAGTTATAGATGTAAAAAACTCGGAGATAAATATTTCTATCTCCGAGTTAAAAGTGTATTAGCGATTTTTTCTGCGTTTTAATAATGCAGTTAAGGCAATTAATGAAATACCTAATATAGTTAAGATGTTATTATTTGTTTCTCCAGTTTTAGGAAGAGTTTTTGGTGGGTTTGTAGGAGTTGATTTAGCTCCCTTTGCATTGATAACCGTAAATTTCTTCTCTTCTTGAACAGTAGAAGTATTAATATCTTTTTCACTAGAAGCTAATGCTGTTTTAATTTTTGTTATAATAGCAAATTTACTGAAGTGATCGACTGTAAATTGTAAGTTTCCTCCTTCTATACTAGAAGGAATTAGCTCAATAGTGTTATCTTCTTTTATGTGATATACAAGTATTTCTTTATCTTTCTCGTTTTGAAGTAACGCTACATGAACGGTTCTAGGGATGTTTAGATTTACTTTTTTATTATTAATTTGTATTTCTAAGTCTAGAACTCTTATAGAGGAAATCTCATTTTTATTTTTAATTTGATTTTTTTCATCACTAGTTATTTTTGTTTTTAAATCTTCTAAATCTACTTCATTAGTAATATCTGTTATTTTAAAACTGATATCTTTAGAGTATTTAGAATCTAATTCAACATTAATTTTATCATCATTTGACTTGATTGTTATAGATGTAGTGTTATTATTGATAGTTAGTTCTGAAAGTTTTTCAACGCTAGGAGATTCCTTTGGTTTGCTAAATTCAGAAACATTGCCGTTTTTGTCGATAATTACTTTATTTCCATTTTCAGAAAGTCCATCAACTTTACCAGTAAAAGGCTTAAGAGCGTCAGCAACAGGAGCTTCAGCAGGGTTGTTGAACTCAGAAACATTGCCATCTTTATCAACAATTACTTTATTGCCATTTTCAGAAAGACCGTCAACTTTACCAGTGAAAGTTTTAGCGGCATCAGCAACAGGGGCATCGCTTGAAGTGTTGAATTCAGAAATATTACCATCTTTGTCAACAACTACTTTATTACCATTTTCAGAAAGTCTATCAACTTTGCCAGTGAAAGTTTTAGCGGCATCAGCAACAGGGGCATTGCTTGAAGTGTTGAATTCAGAAACATTGCCATCTTCATCAACAACTACTTTATTACCATTTTCAGAAAGACCGTCAACTTTACCAGTGAAAGTTTTAGCGGCCTCAGTAACAGGAGCATCGCTTGAAGTGTTGAACTCAGAAACATTACCATCTTTATCAATAGCTACTTTATTTCCATTTTCAGAAAGTCCATCAACTTTCCCAGTGAAAGGCTTAGAAGAATCAGCAACGGGAGCATCGCTTGGAGTGTTGAATTCAGAAACATTACCATTTTTATCGATAATTACTTTATTGCCATTTTCAGAAAGAGTATCAATTTTGCCAGTAAAAGGCTTAAGAGCGTCAGCAACAGGAGCTTCAGCAGGGTTGTTGAACTCAGAAATATTGCCATCTTTATCAACAATTACTTTATTACCATTTTCAGAAAGACCGTCAACTTTACCAGTGAAAGTTTTAGCGGCATCAGCAACAGGGGCATCGCTTGAAGTGTTGAATTCAGAAATATTACCATCTTTGTCAACAACTACTTTATTACCATTTTCAGAAAGTCTATCAACTTTGCCAGTGAAAGTTTTAGCGGCATCAGCAACAGGGGCATTGCTTGAAGTGTTGAATTCAGAAACATTGCCATCTTCATCAACAACTACTTTATTACCATTTTCAGAAAGACCGTCAACTTTACCAGTGAAAGTTTTAGCGGCCTCAGTAACAGGAGCATCGCTTGAAGTGTTGAACTCAGAAACATTACCATCTTTACCAATAGCTACTTTATTGCCATTTTCAGAAAGAGTATCAATTTTGCCAGTAAAAGGCTTAAGAGCGTCAGCAACAGGAGCTTCAGCAGGGTTGTTGAACTCAGAAACATTTCCGTTTTCATCAATAACTACTTTATTACCATTTTCAGAAAGACCATCAACTTTACCAATGAAAGTTTTAGCGGCATCAGCAACAGGGGCATTGCTTGAAGTGTTGAATTCAGAAACATTGCCATCTTCATCAACAACTACTTTATTACCATTTTCAGAAAGACCGTCAACTTTACCAGTGAAAGTTTTAGCGGCCTCAGTAACAGGAGCATCGCTTGAAGTGTTGAACTCAGAAACATTACCATCTTTATCAATAGCTACTTTATTGCCATTTTCAGAAAGACCGTCAACTTTGCCAGTAAAAGGCTTAGGAGCCTCAGCAACAGGAGCATCGCTTGGAGTGTTAAACTCAGAAACATTGCCATCTTCATCGACAACTACTTTATTTCCATTTTCAGAAAGACCGTCAACTTTCCCACTGAAAGGCTTAAGAGCATCAACTACAGGAGTTTCAGCAGGGTTGTTAAACTCAGAAACATTTCCGTTTTCATCGACAACTACTTTATTGCCATTTTCAGAAAGAGTATCAATTTTGCCAGTGAAAGGTCTAAGAGCGTTAGCAACAGGGACTTCATTAGGAACTGAATACTCATATTTTGTACCGTATTCATTTTCTCTTACTTTATTACCGTTTTCTGCAACAACTGTATTTCTAACATTTGGGTGCATTATGAACTGATTGTTGTCTTGGAATAATTGTCCCATTTCAAGTAGGATTTTTTCTGAATTATTTTTTGCAGCAAACATAACTCCAAGAGGAAGATTATTTTCACTTTTATAAACAGGTAATGAAATAGCAGGGTTTCCTGTTAAGTTGAATAACCATGTAAATGGTGTTCTTCTCATCATTGGCTCCCATTGTTTTACAAGTAGATTGAATCTCTCTTTTGGATCTTTTATTTTATTAATATTATATAGCTTTTCTTCAACTTCTGGATCTACATAAGGGTCAACTTTTTTATCGTTAGATGGTGCTGTCACAGCATTCGTTGCCATTAAGAATAAATCATATTTTCCATAAAATTCATTCATCTTATTAATATATTCAGATGCAGGTTTAGCAGAAGAAATATCAGTGTTAGCAGTTTTTCCTCTAGTTGTAGATGTGCCCAAAGCATAGGTAGCAGGATCTAGATCACGTTTGTTTTCATCTGTAATATCTTTGACCGCAGAAGTATATGAAATATGTCCTACAGACTGCATAGTATAAGTTCTAATACCTTCGTAACCATCGATAGGAAACTCAGTTACTTCTTCAACTGTAAAACCTTGTTTTCTAAGGAAATCAACAGCTTTAAGAACGGCTTTTTTTCCATCTTCACTTAACTCAACATCTTTTAAAGGTGTTTTAAGAGTATAAGCTATTTTTAAAGTTTTTAGATCTTTAGGAACTTCGACTAATGTTTTAGGTTTATTGATTTTAGTTTTATCGAAATACTCTTTAGCATCTTCTATAGTTTTTACAAGTGGAAACTTAGCCCCTTGTCCTGTTGGTTTTAATCCGATTAATCCTGTCCACGAAGCAGGGATTCGAATAGAACCACCTATATCACTACCACTAGCGATTGAAACCATACCGCTTGCCACAGCACCGGCGCTACCGCCTGAAGAACCACCTGTATTTCGACTTGGATCCCAAGGATTACCAGCAGGACCAAATAATTTTGAATCTGTAATATTTCTAGTACCTAATTCAGGATAGTTAGTTTGACCAAGAATTACAAAACCAAGTTTTTCGAATTCTTTTGCTACAGCTCCACTACCTCTAGATACTTTACCTCTATTAAAAATAACTCCGCTAGAAGCATCACCGTCTTTTAATGCATCTAATCCCTTGATTAATGTAGGAACGCCTAAGAATGGTTGTTCTTCCCAATTTACAGGATTAGCAGCAAGATTACCTGCTTTTATTCTTTCGTCAATTTCTTTAGCAGTTCTATATGCTTCATCAACTATGGCATTAGGTATTTTTCCGTTTTCAGTAGTTAATACAGCGTTTAATTTAGGGTTTTCGTCTGCAATAACTTTATATGCTAAATCAACTAACTCAGTACTTGTTACTTTTTTCTCACGAATTAATTTAGCAAGTTCAAGAGCACTTTTTTGTTTGTATTCAGCTACAGTAAATGGGATTGTAGGTTTAGAACTTATATTTTCTTCAGTATTAGTAGTAGAAATCTCATTATTATTACTAGCTACATTAGGTTTTACATCTGTAGTTGAAGATGAATCTGAAGTAGTATTCGAAGTTTGATTTCCAGTTGTTGGTGTTGTATTATTATTTGCTGTATTATTAACAGGAGCAGTTACTGTATCACTATTTTCACTTGCATGAGCTTGGTTGTCATTTGCCAAGACGGGAAATAATGAAGTAGCTGCAAAGGCTGGTATAAGAACGTATTTTAAATTTTTCTTTTTCATTTTTGACTCCTAATTTAATGAATAATAAGTAAGCTGTTACATGCTTTGTTTATTTAATTATACTCTGATATTCGTTGTCAAGCAAGGAAATAATTTACTGAACTAAAAAAATATAAATGATGCTTATTTTAATTAAATTATAATGTGGGATAAGTGAAAATAATTTAATGAAAAAATAATAACTACGGTTAATTGTTAAGAATCAACCGTAGTTATTAAAAACTTATTTTGTATTAATTATTATTTCTACGTTTTAATACTCCAATTAAAGCAAGGAATGAAAGTCCGATTGCTGATAAGAAATTGTTTGTAGTTTCTCCTGTATTTGGAAGAGTTTTAGAAATTGAATTTAATTTATTTGTATTCAATACCTTTTTCTCTTCTTTAACAGAAGTAGTTTTTGAATTTTCAGATTTGCTTGGAATAGTAGCAGTACCATTGTTGATATCTAATGTTGGTAATTCTGCAACAGAAGGTGCGTAAGTTGGAACTGCGTATTCAAATTTAGTTCCGTCTTCATTTATTTCGATTTTATTTCCATTTTCTGAAACATTTGTACTTCTAATAGCTGGATTCATTTTGAATTGGTGTTTATCTTGGAAGTATTGACCAATTTCTAAAAGAATTTTCTCAGAGTTATTTTTAGCAGCGAACATAACTCCAAATGGTAGATTTTTATCACTTAGATATGTAGGTAAAGAGATTGCTGGATTTCCAGATAAATTAAATACCCAAGTGTATGGAGAACGTCTTGTCATCGGTAACCATTGTTTAGTTAATAAATTAAATCTTTCTTTTGGATCTTTAATTTTGTTAATATTATATAGTTGTTCTTCAACTTCTGGATCTACATAAGGATCAACCTTTTTGTCATTTGATGGGGCGGTAACTGCGTTAGTTGGAACTAAGAATAGATCATATTTTTTATAAAATGCATTCATTTGATCTATAAATGTAGATAATGGTTTTACTGAAGAAATATCAGTGTTAGCATTTGGACCCATATAAGAAGATGTTCCTAATGCATAAGTCGCAGGATCTAATTGACGTTTATTTTCTTCTGTTACACCCTTAACAGCGGTAACATAACCTTCTTCACCAATAGCACCTACAGTATATGTTTTAATTCCTTCGTATCCATCGATAGGGAATTCTTTAACCTCTTCAACAGTAAATCCTTCTTTTCTTAGGAAGTCAACTGTTTGTAAAATAGCTTTTTTAGCAACTTCACTTAATTCAAGATCTTTAAGAGGAGTTTTAAGAGTATACGCTATTTTTAATTTTTTCAAATCTTTAGGCGGTTCTATAAATGTTTTTGGCTCAATTAGTCTAGTTTTTTCAAAATAAGCTTTAGCATCTTCAATAGTTTTTACTAGTGGGAATTTTACTACATGACCAGTAGGTTTTAAACCGATAAGACCAGTCCATGAAGAAGGAATACGAATAGAACCTCCAGCATCACTACCACTAGCTATAGGTACCATACCACTAGCTACGGCTCCAGCACTACCACCTGAAGATCCTCCAGTATTACGGCTAGGATCCCATGGATTACCAGCAGGTCCAAATAATTTTGAATCAGTAATATTTCTAGTGCCAAGTTCAGGAGTGTTAGTTTGTCCAAGGATAACAAAACCTAATTTAGCAAATTCTGTGGCTACAGGACCACTCTTATCTGCTATTTTTCCTTTATTTAGATATACCCCTTTAGTATAATCACCATTTTTTAATTCATCAAGACCTTTGATTAAAGTTGGAACACCTAAGAAAGGTTGAGCTTTCCAATCTACAGGATTAGCAGCTAATTTTCCAGCACTAATGCGATTGTCAATTTCTTTAGCGGTTCTATATGCTTCATCAACAAGCGCTTTAGGGATTTTTCCGTTTTCAGTTGTTAAAACAGCATTTAATTTGGGGTTTTCTTCTGCAATAACTTTATAAGCTAAGTTAACAAGTTCTGTACTTGTAACTTTTTTCTCACGAATTAATTGAGCAAGTTCTAACGCACTTTTTTGTTTATATTCAGCTATAGTGAAGGGCACTTTTGGTTTAACAACTTCATCGCTCTCAATTGGTGTAGGTTTTACATCATTATTTAGGTTTAAAGAACTAGTAGGTGTTGTTTCGTTAGCGTTGTTAGTATTAAGAGCACTAGCTGATTTACCATTGGTACTCTCTGGTTTACTAATATTAGAAGATGATACAGCTTTATCATCGTTAGCTTTAACTTGATTATCGTTAGCTAATACAGGAAATAACGCTGCAGCTGCAAAAGCGGGTATAACAACGTATTTAAGTTTATTTTTCTTCATTTTTAACTCCTATTTAAAAAATAATTGAAGCTTTGAAAAAGCTTTCTATTAATGATTATACTCCGATGATACTTTTCAATCAAGAAAATAATTCTAAAAATAGAAAAAAATATAAGTGTCTTAATATTATCTATCATTAGATAATATTAAGACACTCTAAATTGTTAATTTTATATAGGATTAGTATGCTTTAAGTGCATTTAGACGAGCTTCAGATTGTCCTTTACCGTCTTTTTTCTCACCTTTGTATACTGCAGATTCCCATGATCCGTACATAGGGTTAGGGAAGATGATGAATTTGTCTCCAAATTCAGCTTTTAATTGTTCGAACATTTTATCTCTGTCTTCTTCTGATTTAGTTGAGAATTCAGCGAAGTCAACTAAGTTATCCCCAAATAACATAACTAGGTTAGTATGTTTAATAACTTCTTGACGACGTCCTTCTTTAGACTTGTCACCTTCTTTTTTGAACATTAAGTGATCGCGTCCTTGAACTGGAAGACCTTGTGCTTCAAGGTTTTTGATAGTAGCATCTACTTGTGCGTCAGTTCTGTCAGAAATGTAGTAAATTTTAACTTTATTTTTGTCAGCAAATTGTAAGAATTCTTTAGCTCCAGCTACTGGTGTAGCTTCTGCTTTTTGAACCCACTCGTCCCATAATTTTGGATTGAATGCAGTTCCATCTTTAACCATTTTTGCTTGGAATGGTATGTTACTTAATACCGTTTCATCGATATCTAAGACGATAGAATATGGTTTATCAGTAGGCTGTTTTAATAGTTCTTTTAACTTAGTAGTTGCGACATTATAACCTTGTTGATATAAAGCATCTACTTCAGCAGCATTTTGATACCATAAAGAACCCATTGTATTCTCTCTAGATCTAAGTTGATCATAAGTAAGAGTTATTTTGTTATCTCCACTCTTATTTTCTTCTTTTTTTTCATCAGTTTTTTGTGCACATCCTGTTGCAAGAACAACAGTAGCTAAAACTGATGAAATAGTCATAACAAATTTTTTATTTTTCATAATAAATTTAGCTCCTTTTATTGTCTACAACTATAAGTATAATTTATTAATTGAAAAATTTCAATATAAAATTATTTTTTAAAAATTTATAATTTAAATATTTTAATATAAAATATTTAAATTAACGTTGAAAACGATTTATAAAATGATAATAAAACAAAATTAGTATTATTTTTATTTGAAGAATAATGATTTGTATTTTCTCGATTGAAATACAGAATTTTATATGCTATACTAAAAACAGGTGTTTTGAAACGCTTACTATAAGATTTCTTATAGATAATCACAATTAAATAATGAATTAAAAAGTTTAGTTTGTCATATAATTTTACTTAAAAGAAATTCAAGTTGTAAAAGGGATGAGCATATGAGTTATCTTATAGGAGTAAAATAATTAACAGGGGGAAAAACACATGACAATAAAAGTTGCTATTAATGGTTTTGGTCGTATTGGGAGATTGGTCTTAAGGCAGATTCAGGCTCAGCATGCAGATGATATTGAGGTTGTAGCTGTCAATAGATCAAGAATGAGACCGATAAATCAAATAGTTTATCTGTTAAAATATGATACAACGCAAGGGCCTTTTCCAGGGACTGTTGAAGAAGGAGACGGTGCGTTTATCGTGAATGGTAAAGAAATTAAAGTTTTTGGAGAACCAGATCCAGAAAATTTACCATGGAAAGAGTTAGGTGTAGATATTGTTCTAGAATGTAGCGGACGTTTTAACAGTAAGGATAAAGCTGAAGCGCATATAAGAGCAGGAGCTAGGAAAGTATTGCTTTCTGCACCAGGTGGCTCAGATGTTAAAACTATTGTATATAATGTCAATCATGAAATATTAACTGGAGAAGAAACTGTAATCTCGGGTGCATCATGTACTACAAACTGTCTTGCTCCAATGGCAAAAGCTCTACATGATAACTTCGGTATTGTACATGGTTTAATGACTACTATCCACGGATATACAGGAGATCAACATACTTTAGATGGATCTCATAATAAGGGAGATTTTAGACGTGGAAGAGCAGCAGCAGAAAATATAGTTCCTAATACTACGGGTGCTGCCAAGGCTATAGGATTAGTTATTCCAGAGTTAAATGGACGTTTAGATGGAGCAGCTCAAAGGGTACCTGTTCCAACTGGTTCGTTAACAGAACTATTTGTAACTATTGAAAAAAATGCTACAGTAGAAGAAATTAATGAAGTTATGAAAAAAGCAGCTAATGAATCATATGGATATACAGAAGATCCTATAGTATCTTCAGATATAATAGGAATGAGCTATGGTTCATTATTTGATGCTACACAAACAAAAGTTATTGGACAAGATAAAAATCAAATGGTTAAGGTTGTTTCGTGGTATGATAATGAAATGTCATACACTGCACAACTAATTAGAACATTGAGATATTTTGTAAAATTAGTATAGAATATAAATTATAAGGCTAGGAATCTAAAATGGTTTCTAGCTTTTTTGATTTCCATTATTATTTACTTAGTTATTTAATAAAAAAATTATTATTTTTCTGAATATAATGATAATATGATATTTTTTAGTTTATGATTGTATTATTACAAAGAAAAAGGTAATTAAAATAAAAAAAATACTTTATTTAAGCTTATCTATATAGATAGAAGAGGTGTTGAAAAAGCACTTATATTACTATATTATAGTAGGTGTAATATAACAAAAATATGAAATAAATCTATAAATATGGAGAAAAAGTATGAAAAATTTATTCAGTAGAAAAGAAGTATTTTCAATTAGAAAATTTAGTATGGGGGTAGCTTCTGTAATGGTAGCTGCAAGTTTAATTGTTTCATCTCAAGCAAATGTACATTTGTTGGAAGCGAAAGAAAATATAGAAGTACAGGCTAATAAAGATATCGATATGCGTGTATTAGAAAGAGATGGAGGAGCAGTAATTGAGTTAGCTGCAACTAAAGATTTAATAGATGTAGATGTGAATGTAATGTTAAATGGTAATAGAGTAGCTTCATATCATATTGCAAGTATAAAAGCTGGACAAAAAATAGAAAAGAAAGTAACTAAAGAACAGCTAGAAAAAATTAAAAAATTAATAGCTAATGGGCAGAAAACTTTACCTAACACAGCAATAGTGGAAAGAAGTGTTTCACAAACAATTAATATTGTAGGTAATAGTTTAAGAGTAGACGTTAAGTATCATGTAGAAGATAATTCAGTGCCGGAAGTAAACCCAACCTCTGAAGTTAAACCGAAGAAATCAGAGATAAACCCAACGCCAGAAGTTAAGCCAGAGAAACCAGTGGTGAAACCGGAGCAACCAAAACCAGAGGTAAAACCGGAACAACCGAAACCAGAAGTAAAACCGGAGCAACCAAAACCAGAGCAACCGAAACCAGAACAACCAAAACCAGAGGTAAAACCAGAGCAACCAGTTCCAGGTGAACAACCAGGCAACCTATCTGAGATAGCTAAACCTAAAGGGCAAGAAAATAGTGATAAGGATGAAGAAGTAATCATTAATGATCCAATTCTTAAAAAATTAATTAATAAAAACTTAAGCAGTGAAAGAGCTGATAATCAAAAAATAACTAAAAAAGAAATTGAATCTCTAAAAGAACTTAGTTTAAAGGATGAAAAAGGTAAAAATATACTTACTACAACATCTTTAAAAGATACACCAGAGTTTAAGTTTATTCAAACACATGGTATCAAGAATTTATTAGGATTAGAAAATGCAGTTAATTTAGAAAAACTATACTTAAATGAAAATGAAATAAGTGATTTATCACCAATTGCTAAATTGAATAAATTAACTAAATTATCATTAATAAGAAATAGAATTTCAGATTTACATCCATTATCAGAATTAACAAATTTAGAATATTTAGACTTATATGCTAACAAGATAGAAGATATTTCACCTTTAGCCAAACTTACTAATTTAAAACATTTAGACCTTCATAATAACAACGACCAAACAGGTGACCCCGTTCATCCAACTATTAGTGGGGGAATAAAAGATATTTCAGTAGTGAAAAATCTTACTAAATTGGAAATGTTATCACTTGGAAGTAATAATATTTCAGACATAACACCAATTAAAAATCTTACTAATATAAAGGATTTAGTATTAGGTGGGAATCATATTAGTAATTATTCGGGACTTGAGCAGTATATTGCCGATAGAGTAGCTAAACAACAGGAAGGTGAAGGAAGTGTTAGTTTTGCAGGGCAAAGAATAAATTATGATAAAACTATTGATGTTTCTAAACCAAATGTAGCAATGGATAGTCCATTTAAAGGTTTAAATGAATTAGGTGAAAAACTAGCGAAAGTATTCGAAAGTGATGAACCTGTTAATCTATTCTCAGAAGTCACTACTAATGTCGATGGGGTAAGTGCGACTTATAATCCAGAAACATCAAAATTTGATTTTACATTTACAGAGGAATTCCTAAATAAAAATCAAGGTAAGGTAATTCCTATTAACTTGAAAGTAGGAGTTGGGGATTATGCTTGGAATGTGAAAAATATAAAATTAAATATAAAAGAAAAGGTTGTTGAACCTAAAAAACTAGCTGTTGATGATATCGTTGTAACAAACAAAAATAAACCTGTATTACCTAAGTTAACATTTGCATTTATTAATAAAAAAAATGAAAATGAAGTAGTCCAAAAAGATACTAATTTAGGAATGATTAGTGGTGTAGGACTTATTAAAGATGAAGTTTATACAGTTACTCTAAATGATAACGAAAAATATCAAATGGATGAAATTGACGTTGTAGCGCGTGAAGAAGAAGGATATACAGTATTATTTAACGCTAAGACAAATGAAATAATACAAAATATAGAAGTGAGGGAAGTTGAAAAAGAAAAAACTCCTGAAGAAGATGATATAGAGACATTAGATGGCATTACGGCCAAAGTAATAGATAGTACAGGCAAAGCAATAAAAAACGTACCATTTAGACTTTATGAATTTGATGGATCAATTCCTAATATTGTGAAACAAGCACGAACTGGTGAAGATGGTACATTAACATTAATGTCAAATCAACTTAAACCTAATAAGAAATATGAGTTGAGAATTGAAAAAAGAGATACTGCATTCAATAGAGAAAATGTAGTATTCTATACTGATGAAGATAGTGATATTGTAAGTATCGATAATAAAATTATAACTGCAGAAACTACTGGAATAATTGAGTTTAAAGAAGAAAGAAAAAATGATAATGAAATTAAAACTGTTAAATCGTACTATAAAGTAGTAGACGAAAATGGAAATCCTGTAGAAAATGTTGAATTGTCTGTTAATGGTATTAGAACTAAAATTACAACATTGAAAAATGCTCGTTCTAATAAAGATGGTATAGTTGAACTAGATGTAGAAGCAAAAGTAAATGGGGTAGATTATATTGTAAATGTTTCTAAAAATGATCAATTCAACTGGGAATTTAAGCCGGATTCAGTAAATTTAAACGTTTCAGAAAATGGAGTTATTACATATATTGACTCAGAAGGAAAATATAGTCTTACAGATTACAACGGAACTAAGATTCCTGTGTTTGTAGTGAAAAAAGTAAATTTAAATTACTTGAAAACTGATTTAAGAGAAAAAATAAAAGAAGCGGAAGGAGTACTTGATAAAGCTTCTAATAAAGAACTAAATGAAATTGTAATCTCTGCAAAAGAAGAATTAGCAAAATCAGAAACTTTACCAATTTATGTTAAAGGGTATATAGATAACTTAACAAATGTACTAAATAAACTTAAAGAATCAAAAGTTGATAAAAAAACGGTCAAAAAAGGCGAAATACCAGAGATTCTAGTTAGAAATGGAAGAGAGCCTGAATTACGAGAGATTACTTTTGAGTTTGTAAATAAGCAAGATCCTACTGATAAAGTTAAGGTAACTAGCAGTAATGGAAGTTTAACTAATATAGAATTAACTGTAGGAGTAGAGTATACTATTAAAGTAAAAGGAGAAAATAATCAAGTATTACCTGATAGTTTAGAAATTAAAGAGGAGGATGGGAACTTTGTACCTTACAAAGCCGGAACTGATGAATTTTATGATACTATAGATTTAAGTGAATTAAAAAAAGAAGAAGTTCCTAAAGAAGACTTAAGTGAAATACATGCTGAACTTGAAAAACTTGTAAATAGAGAACTTAGAACTGAAAAAGGGTATATAGCAAACGACGGTAATCAACCAGCTAATAATGCGTGGATAGTTGCTAAAACAGAAGCGGAAAAAATACTAAGAAATCCTAATTCGACTAAAGAACAATTAGAGACGGCTATTTCAAATTTAACAGAAAAAACTAAGGCAGCTATTGTTGGAAGTGAAAAAACAAAAGTAAAAAAACTAATTATCGCTTCTGATAAAGATAATGAAGATAAGTTAAAATTAAGAGCAGAGCTAAATGCAGCAAAAACTATAGAAGAAGTTAATGCTGTTGCTGAAAAAGTAGGAGGGAAGGTAACTCCTCCTGGTGGAAATAATACGGAAACAAAACCAGAAAAACCAGGAGAGAGTAAGCCGGGAATAACTCCAGAAAAACCAGGAGAGAGTAAGCCGGGAATAATTCCAGAAAAACCAGGAGAGAGTAAGCCAGGAACAACTCCAGAAAAACCAAAAACAGAAGATGGTAATATAGTGTCTATTAAAGAAGCGATAGTTCAAAAAAATTTACCAGGTAAAGGTGGATTATTATTACTCGATGTAGAGGTTAAAAATACAGATGTAAATAAAGTAGGACTTGTTGCTTATCGAGATGGTGTAAAAACAGACAATGTAACAATAGATAAATTTTTAACTGAGTCAACTAATAAAGTAAGTTACACAATTACTGTTCCAAAAAACGAAAGTGATAAAGAAGTTAAATATAAATTTGTAGTAACTGTGGATGGTGTAGAAACAAATAAATTTTTAGAAAAAACACAAGAAGCTTTTGTAGAGGAAGCTAAAATATCAAATTATTCACTAGAAAATGAAGCTCTTCAAGGTGGAGGAGAAGGAAGCCTAGTTTTAAAAGGGAATAATTTAACAACTAGTAATGTGAAAATCAGAGTATTCAATGCGGATTCAATAGAAGAAAATACTACACTAACAAATAGCGTAGTATATGAAAAACGAAATAATGATCTTTTAGCGAGAATTAATTTCCCGGAAAATAATACAAATATTTCAAAATCATATAAAGTGAAAATATATCAAAATGGTAAAGAGGTCAATATCACTACGTTAGATGGAAGAGATAGACGTGATAAACCTACGTTTACTGTAGTTGGAAAAGGTCAAGATAGCAGTAAACCAGTATTATCAAATTTAACAATTACTTCATATAGAACAAGTGGTACTGGTGCAGTAAGTGACGGAGTAGAAAAAACAGAAACTACTGTAGCATCGAATCAAGTTAGTAAAAAAACTGAAGTTCACCTTTACGGAGCTAACTTGAATGAGGTTAAAACAAAAGTTAAAATAGTTGATCAAAATGGAGTAGAGTGGCCTATCGAAGGTGCTGAAAGTGATTTAATTAAGATGGTTTTAGCAGGTAAAAGCGGTGTGAATAATGGTATCCTTGGAAATGGAACATTCCAAATTGCTGAAATAATATTACCAGGTAATTTAAAAGAAAACATGACGTTTACTTATACATTTGCGGTGGATGGAACTAATTTTGATACATCTCATCAAGTTCGTGCTATTGTTGAAAAAACGGGTGGACAAGTAGTACCAGAGGTGAAAAATATAACATTTAAATATCAAGACGAAGCAGGTAAGAAGATTGCAGAAGACAAGATTTTAAAAGTATATGATCACTTCCCAGTTTCAGTTGGAAAAGCCGATTTAGCAGAATATACATTTGCTAAAGTAAAAGATAATAGTGCTTTAAATAGCCGTATTGGGGATAAAACAGAAGTAACATATGTATATAAAAATTCTGAAGGAAATTCTACAGTAGTAGAAAAACCAAAAGTTGAAGGTTTAAATAACGGAACACAGCCAGAGGTTAATGAAGATGTTAAAAAATTAAAAGAACAATTACAAGATCTAGTAGCAACTGACTTAAGAACTGAATCTAATTATAAAATGCAAGGAACAGGGGAAGAGACTGCTTGGTTGAACTCAAGAAAGAATGCTGAAAAAGCATTAGCTAAGGTGGATGTTGAAAAAAGTGAATTGGAATTACGAATTAAAAAACTGACTAATGCTATAGAAACTTTAAAAGTTGCAAATGCGCAGAAAAATAGTAATTCTACTGTAGTAACCCCGCCTAACGATAATGAGGAGTCTACAACTGAAGAAATAGAAAAAGTTAGAAAAGAAGCTAAGAGTAAAGTGTTGAATTCAGAATTTATTCAAGATAAGACAAAATACTTCAAGAGAATTAAAGAAGCAACAACAGTAGAAGTCTTAAGAGTATTGATATCAGAAATAGATAACTTAAATAATAATGGAGGTAAAGAGACTATTGAAGAAGAAAATATTCTAGAATCTATTGAACAGTTAAAATCTAAATTACAAAAATTAGTAGATAATGATTTAAGAAAAAATGAAAAATTTTCTCAAGTGACACCAGAACTAAAGTCAGAATATAAAAAGGCGAGAGCCTTAGCGAATAAGTTGTTGAATGAAGATGCAACTAAAGAGCAATTAAAAGAACAAATAACAGCGTTGGAAACTGTTGTTAAGAAAATTTTAGGTTAACAAAAAATATCGACTGAAACATTCAGATTTCAGTCGATATTTTTTATATATTAACAAGTCTTAGTATTTTATCATAATAAGTATAATCATTTTCTAAAATATTCTTTTCTTCTTTTACAAGTTCAGGTTCATCAGTAATAATACCATCTGCAGAGCTTTGTAAATATTTAGTAATTAGTGCTGGATCATTTATTGTCCAAACGAATACTTTTTTATTTTGTTTTCTAGCTTGCTCCACTAGACGATCTCTATACGAGAAGTCTTCTATTACGAAAAAGTCGACATTAGTTTGGTCGAAATTTCCAAATTGAAGCGGGATTACATAACCAGTTTCTAAATTTGGTGCTTTTGTTTCAAGTTCTTCCATAACTTTAGAATTAAGCGACATGAATTTATAATTTTCAAGTTTTAATCTTTTTATTTCTTCAATAAGTATATCGATATAGTTACTTGGCTCACCACCATGAGGCTTTAGTTCAATTACTAGCTTCATATTTAAAGCCTTAGCTTTATTTACAAATTCTTCTAAAGAAGGTATTTTACTAGTATAATCCCCTTGTTTTATAGGTAGACCAACAACTTCATCATAGTTCATGTCTTTAACTTGTTTGTTAATGCCAGCAAGTCTTTTAAGATTATAATCGTGCATTACAACGAATTTATTATCTTTAGTTAGCAATATATCTAATTCTACATAGTTAGCTCCAACTTCAGCGGCACCTTCGAGTGCTTCGATAGAATTTTCTACGCCTTTATAGACATACCCTCTGTGAGCAATTGTCTCAATATTTTTGTTGACTCCATTTCCATAAATATTAAATCCATTAATAATAGCTGCAAAAATAATTATTATAGTAGTAAAGGTTGCTACTAATCTCGATTTTTTCTTGTTTTCGTTAAGGTTATTAACTAGTTCTTCTGATATTTCGTTTTGATCTATTAATACAGTTACTAGTGAAGTTATGACCGTTACTTTTGAAATAACTCCAAGAAAGAATATAATTGCGCTAATTGCAGAAAAATAGAGTGTTTGAACAATAGGATTATTACCATTTTTATCAACATAAATACATATGAAGGTAATAACACCGATTAAAATTACTGTAATAATGATGTATATTGTTTCAAATAAAAAAAATGTGAATATAAGCTTCCTTTTACCAGTTTTTGTAAGTTCCCAACTTCTTTTAATACTATCGAGAATATTTTCATCACCAACAGCTGTAAGTGGGAGTGTGAAAATTAATCTAAGGTTTAGATAAGCAAAAACTATCATGATCAATCCCCAAATTATTAAACCACTGTTAGTTTTCATTATTTCACCGCTTATAAACTTAGGGATAAATAAGTTTTTAGCTAAAACAGATTTTACACCTAGGTTAACAGTAGGGATAGTAATTATGAAATAAATTATAAAAAATAGAGTTTGAAAACCTGCTAAATTTTTTGTTTTATTCCATGCATTTTTTAAAATACTTCGATATGAATATTTCTTATCTGTTAGTTGTCCGTATATCGTAAATGTTAGTATAGAAAATTCTATAAACATAAAAAATGCTACTATAAGGATTAGAAGATTAAGAATTATAAAACTATAAGGATTAGTTAGTATGTGAAGAATATTATTTTTATCAAGATGTTCTTCACCAGCAAGCGTAAGTGCTAGTTGGAAAATTCTAGCGATTAGCCATAAGCCACATACAAGAATTAGTTGAATTATGGTAGCTATTGAGATGTATGTGAATTTATATCGATTAATGTTTGTAGAAACACTAGTGAATAGATTTTTAATTGAAAAATCCATATAAGCCTCCTATCTTTATAGTTATTAGATTATAACAAAAATAATACTTTGAAGCAAGAAAGCTACTATGTTTTTTAAAAAATATGGTAACGTTACTTTTTCCTCTTGACAATTTGATATAAAGAGGTGTACAATAAAAAAGTAACGTTACCATTCGTATTTGGTAATTGTTAAATGTCATTATATAAATAAAAAAATAAAAAGGAGAAATGACTATGGATTTAAAAAAAGTTATAACTGAAGTTGTTGAACATAGTGGTGGTCAAGAAAATATTAGCTCTGTTGTTCACTGTGCAACTCGCCTTCGTTTAGAATTAAACGATGAGAATAAATATAACAAGGAGAAACTTGAAGATATCGAAGGTGTTAAAGGTGTATTCTTTAATAACGGACAACTTCAATTAATTTTTGGAAGTGGTCTTGTTCAACAAGTGTACGCTAAGTACAATGAGGTGTATAAAGGTGGAGCCTCTAGTGAAGAAGAAGGAGAAAAAACTACAAGCAAGAAACGTAAAGGAAATCCTCTACAACGTTTTGTAAAAATGTTAAGTGATATTTTCGTTCCGATAATTCCAGCGATCGTTGCTGGTGGTCTTTTAATGGGTATTAACAACGTATTAACAGCGAAAGATTTATTCTATACTGGAAAATCAGTTATTGAGGCTAACCCTGGTATTGCAGGTCTTGCGGATATGGTTAACGTATTTGCCAATGCACCGTTTGTTTTCTTACCAGTATTAATTGGATTTTCTGCAACTAAACGATTTGGTGGGAATCCATATCTAGGAGCTGCTCTTGCAATGTTAATGGTTCACCCAGATGTGATGAACTTTTACGTATTTGGTAAATTAGATCCAGCTACAAACCAACTTCTTGCACCGGCTTTAGATATCGTTAACCAAAGCGGTCAAGCAGTTGAGGGGCTTCAAAGAGTTACAGCTTTACAATATTGGGATGTATTTGGATTTAAGATTGCTAAAGTAGGGTACCAAGGAACAGTATTACCAATCCTTGCAGCTGCTTGGTTATTAGCAACAGTTGAGAAATTCTTACGTCGTGTAACGCCATCATGGTTAGATAACTTAACAACACCATTAGTATCACTATTTGTAACAGGATTTGTAACATTCGCTTGGATGGGACCAGTTCTTCGTGAAGCTGGTACATTACTTGGAGAAGGATTACAATGGTTATACACGAATGGAGGATTTGTAGGAGCTGGTATTTTTGGTCTATTATATGCACCGATCGTTATTACTGGACTTCACCAAAGTTTTGCAGCAATTGAAACTCAACTTTTAGCTGCGACAGGATTAACATTTATCTTCCCAATCGCATCTATGTCTAACGTAGCACAAGGTGCAGCAGTTTTAGCAGTTTTAGTTTTCTCTAAAAACACAAAAATGAAATCAATCTCATCAGCATCAGGTATTTCTGCATTACTAGGTATTACAGAACCTGCGATGTTTGGTGTTAACTTAAGACTTAAATATCCATTCTACGGAGCTATTGCAGGAAGTGCGGTAGGAAGTGCTTGGATGGGGCTTAACAAAGTATTTGCATCAGCATTAGGTGCAGCAGGTCTTCCAGGATTTATTTCAATTCCTGCAAATCACTGGTCAACATTCGCTATCGGTTTAGCATTATCATTCATCGTTTCATTCTCAGTAACAGCATACTTCTTCAAAACTAAGAAGGAACTTGTAAATGCTAGCTAATAATTGGAAACAAAATCTTCATTTAGAACCTACTAAAGGTTGGCTAAACGATCCTAATGGATTAGCTTACTTTAAGGGTAAATATCATATTTTTCATCAATATTCATATGAAGTAAATGGTGGATTAAAATTATGGTATTACTATACTAGTAGTGATCTAAAAAATTACGAAGATCGTGGCGTTTTCTTAACACCAACTATTGAAGAAGAAACTCATGGTGTGTATTCAGGAAGTGCCAATATAGAAGATGGAAAACTAGTCTTCTATTACACAGGAAATGTGAAATATAAAGGAGATTATGACTACGTTCATGCTGGACGTGGTCATAATACCATATCTTTTGAAACGGAAGATGGAATTAATTTTACTGAGAAAAAATGTCTATTAAAAACTGATGATTACCCTAATATGTCAAATCATGTTAGGGATCCGAAGATATTTGAAAAAAATGGAAAAAAATATCTAGTTCTAGGAGCTAGAGATAGCAATGATTATGGATGTTTATTAGTATACGATAAAGATACTCTTAAACCATATAAAACTATTTATTCACAAAAAAATTTAGGATTCATGTGGGAATGTCCTGATTACTTTGAAGTAGATGGGAAAGAAATATTTATGTTTTCACCTCAAGGTATTACAAGAATGTATCCTAATTATGAAAATATGTATCAAATTGGATATTCTGTAGTTGAAGATGGAATTGAGAATGTTGATAAACTAGATAACTTCACACTATTAGATTATGGACATGATTTTTATGCATCACAAACATTTTTAGACGAAGATAATAATCGTGTTTTAATAGGTTGGATGTATGTTCCGGATAGTAGCTATACAAATCCGACTGCGAAGTTCGGTTATCAAAACTGTTTAACTGTGCCACGTGTAGTAAATTACAAAGATGGAAAAGTTAGACAAACCTTACATAAATCGATAAAAGATTTATTAGGTAATGATATTAAAACTAATGACTTTAATAAAAATACATGGTATTATAAACAAGAACATGGAGAAAGTTTTGAAATCAGTGTAGCTGATTTTAAAGTTAGCTATAAAGATAAAGAATTAAAAGTTTCTTTTGGCACTAGTGGTTATGGAAGAAATGATAGAAAATATAAATTGAATTTAGAAGATGTAGAAATAGTATTTGATAGTTCATCAATTGAATTATTCGCTAATGGTGGATCATTTACGATTTCGACAAGATTCTATCCAGAAAATCATGATGTGAAAATATTAGCTACTAATTATGTAGCAAAAGAACTTGGAGCAATCGAAATTAGAGAGGAGAACTAAAATGGCAGTTTTATGTATAGGAGAAATGCTAATTGACTTTATTGGAGAAGGTGTAGGAACAATCGATAAAGTAAAATCATTTAAAAAAGAGGCTGGTGGATGTGTAGCTAACGTTGCGTGTGTTGCGCAAAAACTAGGTCATAAGAGTTATTTATTAACATCATTAGGACAAGATGGTTTTGGTGATTTTCTAGAAAATACTTTAAAAAATGAAAATGTAGACTGTAGATATGTAAGCCGTAAAGCAGATAGTTTTACACCATTAGCATTTGTTTCTTTAGATGAAACTGGAGATCGTTCATTTAGTTTTTACTTTAAAGGTTCATCAACATTAAAAATTAGTAAAGAAGATGTAGAGAAAGTTGACTTATCAGAAATTGAAGCAATTCATTTCGCAAGTATCGCTATTCAAGAAGAATCAAAAGATAGCCATCACTTATTGCTAAAAAAAGCTAAAGAAGCTGGCGTGTTAATTTCTTTTGATGTTAACTTACGCTTCAATCTTTGGGATGATCATAAAGTATATCTTGAAACGATTAAGGAATTTTTACCATATGTTGATGTAATAAAAGTTGCTGATAACGAGTTAGAATTCCTAACTGGCACTATTAATATAGAAGAAGCGTTGAAAAAAGACTTTAGTCACATGAAAGTTGTTCTTTATACAAAAGGAGAACATGGGGCAGAAGTTTACTATCAAAATCACAAAGCAGTAACTGAAATACCTAATATAAAAGCTGTTGATACTACAGGGGCAGGAGATGCTTTTGCTGGATCATTCTTATCAAAATTATTAAATCATGAAGATCTTAATAACATTTCAGAAGAAGAGTTAGCACAAATGTCAAAATTTGCGACAAACTACGCTAGTTTAACAACTACAAAAACAGGTGCAATTTCAAGTTACTTAACTGAAGAAGAGTACAATAGTTTAATATAATTTTTAAAAATAAGTCCTAATTAGGGCTTATTTTTTATGCTCGAAGCTTTGTATTAGAATTTATAGAAAATTATATGAGAATATTTTACCTGGGAATTATGTAAAAATATTATAGGATTACATATACAGTTGTTTTTTCTGAATATTATTATATAGATATTATGTTTTAGAACATAATAATTATAGTATAAAAGTTGGGATGAAGTCTGTATATGCATATTGTTTTTAAAAATAATTATTAAAATATAGTTTTAATTCTGATATAATATGTTTATAGAAATAAATTAGGGGGATATTCATGGAGAAATATTCATTAAGAAATGACTTCTTGGGGGAAGTTATTGGTTCATTTATATTAGTTCTTTTTGGGACAGGCTCTGTGGCAGCAGCGGTATTATATGATGCACATCAAAGTTTGTTCCAAATTGGTATGTTATGGGCATTTGCCGTAACTTTTGGTATATATATGACTAGAAATTTAAGTAATGCACATTTTAATCCAGCGGTATCAGTAGCAATGGTCCTTACAGGTAGAATGAGTGCTAAAAGATTACCAACGTATATCGCAGGACAATTTATCGGAGCATTACTAGGTTCATTAGTAATGTATGGAATTTATAGTTCATCGATAGCGCAGTTTGAGGCCAAAAAGAACATAGTACGTGGAACATTTGAATCAGTTGCTACAGCAAAAATGTTTGGAGAGTATTATAATCAACCAGGTGGTTATAACATTTCTATGCCAGTGGCATTTGCTGCAGAAGCACTAGGAACGTTTTTATTAGTTTTAATTATATTCTTATTCACAGAAGGTGCTAATGTAGGAAGACCAAACGATAATATGGCTCCTGTACAAATAGGTTTAACTGTTGGATCATTATTGTGTTTACTAGCACCAATTACTCAAGCTGGTATGAACCCAACGCGTGATTTCGCACCTCGTTTAGTAGCGTGGGCATTTGGTTGGGGATCAGCAGCATTTCCAGATGCTAGCGGTGGCTTCTTCTGGGTTTATATACTTGGACCAATAGTTGGTGGAGTATTAGCTGGATATTTATTTACTAAAGTGCTAGAACCAGCATTAAAAAGACAAAATGAATTAAATAAATAATATAATAAGATTAGAGGAGAAAAGAATTATGACAAACAAAACAGATTTAATTTTAGTAGGTGGATTTCTAGGAGCAGGTAAGACGAGTCTTCTATGGGAAGTTGCGAAGCGTTTAAATGAAAAAGGACGTAAAGTAGGATTAATTACAAACGACCAAGCAAGTGAATTAGTTGATACTTCATTTTTAGAAACTAATAATGACATCGTTGAGGAAGTAAGTGGAAGTTGTTTCTGTTGTAACTTTGGTGGATTTGCTAATGCAATTGCTCATCTACAAGAAGCAAATAACAGTGATATTATTTTAGCAGAACCAGTAGGAAGTTGTACTGACTTATCAGCGACTATTATGCAACCTTTAAAAGAAAAATACAACGAACAAGTTAACTTAAAACAACTTACAGCTTTAGCGGATCCAACTCGCTTAAAAGCAGTATTAAAAGATCATTCAAATCCTGGAGATTATATTATTTATAAACAATTCGAAGAAGCGGATGTTATCTTAATTAATAAAGTTGAATTATTATCAGAAGAAGAATTAGCTGATTTAGTAGAAAAAACCAAAAAAGAATTTAATAACGAAAATGTTCTAACTGCAAGTGTTAAAACTGGAGAAGGTTTAGACGAGTGGTTCGATTACATTATCAACAGTGAAAAGGAAGTAGGAAGAAGAATTGTAGAAGTGGATTACGATACGTATGCTGATGGAGAGGCACTATTCGGATGGTTAAATGGAACTTATGCTATTGAAAAAGAAGAATCATTTGAAACATTAGCTACTGCATTTTTAGCTAACTTAGGTGAAAGATTTGATTCATTAAATCTAAACGTAGGTCACGTTAAATTCCTTCTACAAGGTAAAGAGGAAGGTTTAGTAGGTAATATTGTAGGTAAGAAAGAAACTGCAACGCTACGTAAATTAGACAATGCTAGTGATAAAGTATTTCTTACAGTCAACGCACGTGTAGAAGTTCACCCAGATAAATTAGTTGAAATCGTAAAAGAAGAAGTTGAACGCGTATTTAACGTAGTAGGATATAAAGAAGAAACTTTAAATGCATTAATTCCTGGACGTCCAAATCCAACATTTAGATATAGAGAAATTGTTAAACTATAATTATAGAAAAAAATAAACTTCTATGATAGAATGAATATGATAAAAGGTTGGAACTAATTCAAAAGTCCTAAAATTTAAAAAAGCGTATATGATTACTCATAGACGCAGTGGTTTATTGATATCTAAATTCGCTTTATAGAAGCTTTTTAGATATCTAATAAACTTTGCGGGGGTGACTCGACAAAATCGATTTCTGCGAAATCGCGATTTTTGAGTCACTCTCAACTATTTAATATAAAGGGATGGTGATAAAATGAATAATAATATCAAAATAAGATTATCAGTTGATAACTTTTATGATAATATTTCTAAAAATAAACAAAAAACAAAAATTGATCCAAAACAACTAAGTAAATCGTTAGGATATGATGAAAAAATAATAAATGAATTTCCTGATGAAATAAACATGGGGTTGTCTTGTGGAAATCCAATTAATCACTTAAAAATAAAAGAAGGTCAGTCTTTAATTGATTTGGGATGTGGAGCAGGAATGGATATTTTCATAACAAAGATGAAAAATCCCAAAGTAGGAACACTATATGGCTTAGATAGATTAGATTCAATGTTAGAAAAAGCTAAGAAAGTTAGGGATAACAAGAAATTTGATAATATTGAATTTATTAAAGGAGAACTAATAAATATTCCATTAGAAGACCAATCGGTCGATAGAGTTATTAGTAACTGTGTTATAAATTTAGAGCCAGATAAACAAAAAGTATATGATGAAATATATCGTATTTTAAAAGAAGACGGAATGTTTGTAATATCAGATATCATCTTGAAAAAGGAATTGCCATTAGAGTGGAAAAATTCCCAACAGATGCACTGCACTTGAGTGGCGGGTGCTCTTCTGGAAGAAGAGATGGTAGATATTATTAAAAAAGCAGGATTCAATAAGTTCCAAATTATAAATTCTGATGTAACAGATGAGTATGCAGAAAAATGGGGATATGGAAAAGGTATGAAAGATTACATACAAAGTGGACTGCTTATTGGAAGAAAATAATTTTGTTGGGGCTGACCCAAAAGACCTAAATTTTAACAAAGTGTATATGATAAAACATAGACGCAGTGGTTTATTGATATCTAAATACGCTTTATAAAAGCTTTTTAGATATCTAATAAACTTTGCGGGGGTGACTCGACAAAATCGATTTCTACGAAATCACGATTTTTGAGTCACTCCCAATTTTTTTTGACATGTATAGTCAGAATGAAGTACAATATTAGTTAATAAATATATTATGAAAATCATCATTATAAATGGATTAAAATATAATATAAAATTTAAATCTTTGTTTAAACTAGATTTTAGTTAGTTTATATATAATAAATTTATATAGGAAAAATAATAGAAGAAGATAGTAAGGAGTGAAGGTCAATGAGATTATTATTAGCCGAGGATGAAAAAGATTTAGCAGATGCACTAGAAGCGATGCTAAAGCATAATAATTACTCAGTTGATGTAGTAAATAATGGACAAGATGCACTAGATTATCTTATGTTAGATGATTATGATGGAGCAATTTTAGATGTTATGATGCCACAAATGGATGGAGTAACAGTTGTAAAAAAATTAAGAGAAAATAAAAAAAGTACACCAGTATTACTACTTACAGCAAAATCTGAGATTGAAGATAAGGTCTATGGTCTAGATAGTGGAGCAGATGATTATATGACTAAACCTTTTGTAACGAGAGAGTTGTTGGCAAGGGTACGTTCTATGACAAGAAGACAAGTCACATTTACAAGTAATGTACTAGAATTAGGAAATGTAAGTTTAAGTAAACATACATTTGAGTTATCTACAGAAAAAGATAAAGTAAGATTATCTAATAAAGAATATCAAATGATGGAAATGTTAATGAGAAATCCAGGGAATGTAATTCAAACTGAGCAATTTTTAGAGAGAATCTGGGGTTATGACAGTGATTCAGAAATTAATGTAGTGTGGGTTAATATTTCGTATTTAAGAAAGAAATTAAAAGCGTTAGACGCTAATGTACACATTAAAGCTACAAGAAATGTCGGATATACATTGGAGATGTCAGATGTTTAAAAGTCTAAGGAAAAAATTTATAGCCACGGCTGTAGGTAGTGTAGCTGTAGTAATAGCAATACTTGCTATAGCATTAAACTTCATTAACTTTTATAAATTAGAAGAAAGAATAGACACAACATTATTAGATGCTTCCAAATCACAAGCATTGATAAAAATCTTTGCAGAAGAGGGTGATGATTTAGTAATAACAAAAAATTCATCAAGTTCTACAGAGTATAACGGTTTTTCGATTGCTAAGATTGATAATAATGGCAAAATAATTAAGGCTTATAGAGATGATTCTTTAATACCAGATCAAGATGCTCTGCAAAGCAAAGTGATAGAGGCGTTAGAAAAAGGAAAAACTAGCGGATTTATAGGCAGTTATAGATTTATAAAAGTTGATACAAGTGTAGGAAATTTAATATTATTTTTAAATTGTCAACGAGAATTAGATTCTTATGAATCTTTTGTACAAAATAGTATTTTAATTTCTATTGGAGTAATAATATCAGTGCTTGTGATAATTATATTAGTATCTAAGAGAGTTATCGCACCGATACAGGAAACATATATAAAACAAAAACAATTCATAACAGGTGCTAGTCATGAGTTGAAAACACCATTGGCTATTATTAGTTCTAATGCTGATGTACTAGAAATGGAAAATGGTGATTCGAAGTGGGTTCAAAATATACATAATCAAGTAGATAGACTGACTAGTTTGGTAAACAGCTTAATAGTATTTAGTCGTATGGAAGAAAAACCTACTGTAGAGCGAACATGTTTCGATTTAACTGAGATGGTAAAATCAAGAATTAAAGATTTTGATGAATTAGCTAACTTTAAAAAAAAGAATATTGTAGCAGATGTTGACTCTAATCTTAATTATTATGGAGAAAAGGATTCTATAATTCAGTTAGTAGATATACTGTTAGAAAATGCAATTAAATATGCGCTAGAAGATAGTGATATATCGGTAAAACTTAAAAAAAATAAAAAATATGCTATTTTGAAAGTTTCTAATAAGGCTAATGTTCAGAAAGGTAATTTAAGTAAAGTTTTTGATCGTTTCTATAGATTAGATGAATCTAGAAATAATACGATAAAAGGTTACGGTATAGGATTATCTATGGCGCAGCTTATAGCAGAAAAACACAAAGAAGCTATTCGAGCATATGCACCAGAAAATGGAATCTTCAATATAGAAATACGTTTTACACTTGGTGAAAGATGTTAATTGAAAGCAATGGGAGTGACTCAAAGATTGTGACTTTGGAGAAACAAGGTTCTGTCGAGTTACTCCCATAAAGTTTATTAGATATCAAGAAGCCACTACACCAATAAATTACTATGTAAATTTTTTTAAGGTTTAGGGTTTTTGAATCAATCTTGAATATAAAAAAGTAAATTTTCTAGGAGGAATATTTATGGATAGTTTAATAGAATTTTATTTTAGATTGTTCGGCTATATTAAAGCCAACTGGAGGAAATACATAGAAATATTTAATGAAATGATATTCTTCGAAAAAATTCTTCAATGTCTTTTCTTTGTGCTAGAATTAATTATTATACTTTATGCAACAGTTGAAATAGCTAAGGATTTAGAGTCTCTTATTCCTTTTGCATCTTTTCTTGCGTTATTGATTGTGTTTTTAGTACATCAGTATTCTTATAGAAGAACAAAGGAGAAGATAGAAACTAGAAAAATAAAATAAATTTTACTGGTGATTATAAAAAACAATGCGTATTTAAAGGCAAGTTTAAGAAAAAAACAAAAAAACTTCAAAGTTAACTTGTTTATAAGTTATTTTGAAGTTTTTATTTATCTATTTTTCATCTCTTTTGGGTTAGTCCCCTAAAGGTAAAATTATGGATAATAAAAATCTCCAATTAGTAGACTTAAAAGAATATCATTTCAGGTATAAAATTTGCTAATTTAGGTAATTTATTATATATTATGTGAACGTTTTATGTTATAATTAGTTAAGGGGAAAACCCTTGAGTTTATAAAAGGAGGGTTTTATTATGAAACCATTTAAAAGAACAGTAGAAAAAGTTTTAGCATGGATTGCTAATATTATCTTAATAGTATTAACGGGATTTCTAGCGTATGGATCATTCTTTAAAGTTTCAGTTTTAAAAGATAATCCTGAGTTTTTAAATTTATTTAAGTCAGAACTAGAAAAAAATCCTAATGGGGCTAACTTAAATGGGGTTAACTTATCAGCTGAACAAATACTTGATTACACAATTCAAGGTTTAAAAATGTATTCAGTTCTGCTAATCGTATTGGTTGTAGTTGCATTATTAGCGACATTGTTAATGAAAAAACGTATTTTATCAGGAATACTATTTTTATTACTAGCAATCGTAGTAGCTGTTAGTACAATAGGATTATTAGTACCTGTATATCTATTCTACTTTATCGTAGCGATTATGCTATTTGTTAGAAAAGAAAAAACTGAGAAATATCAAGAAACAGTTAATTATCTATAAGGATAAATGTAAAGAAGGAGAATTGCTATGTTAGGTAATATTTTATTGTTTTGTCAAATATTAATAAGTTTATATAGTCTTTATATAAGCTTTAAAAATTCGGAGTGTATGAAACGATCTAATTGGCATAATAGTATAATTTGTTATGTATTTCTAGGTGTGATTAGCAATAATACGGATAATATATCTACTAAAGCAATTCTTACATTAGTAATGTTTTTAATTTTAATTAATGAATTAAATACAATAAAGATATTAAAAAATAATGATATAGAATTAGCTGTAGAAAAGATATAGATTTATTGAATAGTAATATATCGATTTTCAAAAATGAATAAATTTATAGAGTAACTTTATGGTCGTGATTTTTTAAATCATGGTTTTAAGGTTGCTCTTAATTTTTATTATCATCGAGGATATTCAATTAGCTGATATTAGTTTAGAATATAGATATAAAGAGTAAGTAAACACATAAAAGTAAAACATTAGTACCTGTTAGGTGATATCCCCAAAAATTCAGACAAATTTTTGGGGATATCACCTTTATTCCACTGCTTTTTTAACTTCGTTATACTCCTAATTCGTTTTTTAACGCTTGTTGTAATACTTGTGAAAAGTTTATTTTTTTCTCTTTCCCTAAGTCTACTAACCATTTTGGTAAAGTAACCATTTTATTTACCGCTTTGTTTTCTTCTCTACGTCTAATAAAATCAGTATCAACATTAATTAATTGTAATTGTTGATTGTCGTTTAATTTAGCTTGTAACTCTTGATATGTACTTGGTTTTGGTATACTCATTTTTTCATCTTCTAATACTAATAAATAACCCTCTAGAGCGTCTTTACTCATGTATAAAGCCTCTTCTAAATTATCACCAAAAGTAATACAACCTTCTAAATCTGGGAATGTTATATCTATATAATCTTTTTCTTGTGTAAATACTGCGTAATACATATATTTCATCTGGTTAACCTCCTAAAATCAAGGGGCTTTATTTCAAGCCCGCTTGTTTTAATATCTTTTGTGCCGTCCCTTTTGGTAAATCTCTTTTTGGGTGCGGTACAGTTATAAGATAATCTTTGTTAGGGTGCTTAAATTGGTGGTGACTACCTTTTATTCGGACTTCTTGCCAACCTAATTTATTAAGCTGTTTTATTAATTCTTTCGAACTCATGAGTTTACCTCCTAACAATATATATTTTAACATATGTTTTAACATATGTAAATATTTTTTAGAAGATTATTAATTTTAATTTTTTTCAACTTAAAATATTCTTATTTTGATTTTCAGTTTCTAAAATGATTTTTACTAAAAAATAGGTTTTTTCGTCTAACTTTGGAGAGCTTTTGAAGAGTATTTTTTAAAAGTCAAGTGTATAAATATTTTAAAATATTTAAAAATTAAATTACGTAATTAAATACAATAAAAATATTAAAAAATAATGATACAGAAATAGTTGTAGAGAAGATATAGCTATCTAGGGAGTGACTCGACAAAATCGTGAGTTTTTTGAGAAACAAGATTTTGTTGAGTCACTTCTCGCAGTAGTTTATTAGGTATCTAAAAAGTATTTAAAAATCGAATTTAGATATCAATAAATCGCTGTGTCTATGAATTATAATCTACATTTTTTAAATTTAGGATTTTTGGTTCATCCTCATTACATAAAGTATGTTAGAGTAATTTTAAAAATATGATTTTTATAGTCATGATTTTAAGATTACTCTTTTTTATTTGAATTGGAATTTACTTTGGGAATTAACAAAAATATTTAGTTGTAATTATTAATGCAGTTATGTACATTTGTAAATGATGTGAGACAAAAAAAGTTAAAAATAAATACCTGATATG
>ERZ773211.26-NODE-26-length-52856-cov-6.51516_pt1 | contig 52856 bp, 34 predicted proteins | sample MGYA00511914_ERZ773211 | MGnify/ENA primary metagenome ERZ773211 (study PRJEB29015, sample SAMEA2738163) | human oral metagenome | biome: human oral; feature: human-associated habitat; material: saliva | place: China | collected 2242 ...
CGTTCAAGAACGTTGAGGATAGCAACTTCCCTGGATCTCAGTCTTTGCGTGCAGAGTATTCTTTCCACCAGAAAGACCGGGAAGATCGCGGATTTACTCTGCTCACTGTGGAGGACAAAACCAACTCGTCGGGGGTAACGGTACCTGCTTTGAGCTCTCAGGATTCACGGCTTCTGAACTATAAAAAGCCTGTTCTTGTGGTGACCGAATCGGCGACTCAGAATCTACAACCTTCCTTTATTTCTGCGGCCTTGACTACCGGTAACGTCATGGTTTCTCAGCCTGCGTCTGTACGGGCTGCCTACAACGCTGAGGAAATTGGGCAGACCCTACTTTCTGTGGACCGCGCGGGAGAGGAACACCTTTACATCGCGCAGCTCGAACGTAATCAGTATGTTGCGTATCTTGCGGGCCTAGCAATTCTCTGTGCGGCACTCGTTATTGGTACAGCAATTAATACGTACATTACCCTTGCGGCTCGTGCTCGTAATGATTTTGTTTTACGTACTGCTGGTCTGCCTCTCAGAACAATTTTTAGTGGGTACCTTCTGAAGGAAACCTGCATTGTGTGCCTTTGCTCTGTTGCTGCGTTGGTACTTCTTCTGGTGCAGGGAGCAGAGTACGCTTTTTCAGCGTTGGCGGCACCGCTGTTGTACGGCACTATTCTGGCGCTGGTGCTGAGACTGAATTTTAACCGTATCTTCACCGCGACGGTTCACCGTCGTCACGTATAGGAGTGAATGATGAGGAATACTGTTTATCCCTCTGGCAATGTGGAAAACCCTGAGGTAACTATCGCCTCCCGCAATATTGTGGTGTATGCGCAGGGGCAGCCCATTCTCCAGAGTCCCTACTTTGAGGCATATGCGGGGGAAGTAACTGGCATTGTGGGTCCGAGCGGATGCGGTAAAACGACGCTTTTGAACGTGTTGGGTCTGCTGATACCGCCTCATGAGGGTGAGGTGGTTATCGGGGGTCGCCATATGGAGCGCGCTCGTGAAAAGGAGCGTCTTGCGTTCTGGGCTGATGAAGCTTCCTTCGTTTTTCAGGATTACGGAATTATTGAGGAATGGAGCGTTATCGAGAATATTCTGCTTGACCGTAGGACCTTTGGCCGTGCTCGAATTACGGATGAGAGCCGCGAGCTTCTGAGCATCATTGGTCTTGAAGGGAAGGAGCGTACTTCGGCTGCCCTGCTGAGTGGTGGTGAGAAGCAGAGAGTGGGCATTGCTCGGGCAATCCACAAGGGTGTGCGCTACATTTTTGCGGATGAGCCGACGGCAAGTCTCGATGCTGAGAACCGGGCATTGGTTATTGAGCTTTTGAGCTCTGCTGCTCGGCGTGGAGCCACAGTTATCGTGGCGACTCATGACGCGGATATGATGGCCGCCTGCGATAGGCTATGCCGTCTTGAAAGCCCTACCAGAATTCCCGATTTGGGATTGGCGGATGTAAACGTAAATTCTCATCGGAAGGAGAATGAATCATGACGACCAGGAGCCCTCTAGCTCGTGATGAGTATGATCGTGTGTCGGAAAATTCAGGAGGCGACACCCCTCGAAAAAACGGATTGCGGCATCTGCCGCGAAAAGTGGTGGGCGTTCTAGTATCTTGCGTGGTGTTTGTTGGCGCTCTTCTGGGCCTGTACTGGGGCGGAGCTTTTGAGCCATGGCTGAATGAGTATTCGACCAGTACACCAGCTTGTGCAACAGCTTCTTCACCGGAGGATGTACAGCAAGCTCTTGCGCGGACCGAAGAGCTTAATGCTATTCGTTCGGCTGCGAAGAATGTTGAATTCTCCCAGACGCTTCTGTGCGATGGGCAGAAGGCTGTTTTGACGATTACGTACACTGACCGGTCGGATTTTAAGCGTTTGAATGATGCGGTGACTTCGGCACATTTGGGTGCTGCCGCTGAGATTAAGCTCAAGAGGTAGGCGTGTAAAGAACGGTTGTTTATCGCCCCTGCGCGAACAACGATAGTTTGTTAGGTTAGTGGACCCTAAGTCTCTGCTATATTCGAGGCGAAACAATGCGTCGCCGGATGCAGGGTTCCGTGTGGTGAGCCTTTTTCGGCACCGATAAGAAGGAGTCCACCGTGACTGAAACCCCGCAGGAAAACACCGCCATTCCCACCGAAAGCTACCCCGCCGCAGAATCCCTGCCGGTACGCCAGCGCGCCATCGTAGCAACCGACCGCCCCGCCCGATACATCAAACAGCTCGGCTCACACATGGGCCGCAAGCTCGGCACCGCAGAACTGCCCGACGGCATCCGCCTCACCTTCAACCGCGGCGGCATCTTCCGCGGATACGGCGACCTGCGCGAAACCGAAGGCGCCCTCATCATGGAGGTGCGCGCTGAAAGCGACGAGCAGGCTGCCCGCGTGGCGGATGTGCTGGACCGCCACCTGGTTCGCTTCGGTGAACGCGAGGAACTGGTCGTCACCTTCGAGGCGGTACCCGCCTCCTAACCTGTGCAGCCCTGTGCGGGTTGTATGTTTAGGCCCTATATACATAGCCCCCGGGGCTGGATGTACCACCCCGCCCGGATTAGGTGACAGAAAATTGTCCTATTTAGTGGGCGAAGACATATAAGCCCCCGAACACCCGTCAATCCCCGGTAAAATAGGCAGGAAGTGAACACTAAGCTCACCGCCTGTTCGCGCCGCACCGGGCGCCGGCCGGTGAACTTCGAAAGGAAGATTTTCGTGTCTGAAGCAGCACGCCCCCTGCGCGTCGCCGTTATTGGTGCAGGTCCCGCCGGTATTTACACCGCCGACATCCTCACCAAGTCTGAAGAGGTCCGCACCGGCGCCGTCGAGGTCGCCATCGACATCTTCGACCGCTACCCCGCCCCCTTCGGCCTGATCCGCTACGGTGTGGCACCGGATCACCCCCGCATCAAGGGCATCATCACCGCACTGCACAAGGTTCTGGACCGCGGCGACATCCGTTTCTTCGGCAACGTCGAATACGGCAAGGACCTGACCCTCGCCGACCTGCGCGAACACTACGACGCCATCATCTTCGCAACTGGCGCGATTTTTGATGCACCCCTGAACATTAAGGGCATCGACCTGGACGGCTCCTACGGCGCAGCAGACTTCGTCTCCTGGTACGACGGCCACCCCGACTACCCCCGCACCTGGCCGCTCGAAGCTGAGCAGGTTGCAGTGCTTGGTAACGGCAACGTCGCCCTGGACGTCTCCCGCATCCTCTCCAAGCACGCTGACGACCTGCTCGTCACCGAAATCCCCGACAACGTCTACCAGGGCCTGAAGGCTTCCCCCGTGACCGACGTGCACGTCTTCGGTCGCCGCGGCCCCGCACAGATGAAGTTCACCCCGCTTGAGCTGCGCGAACTCGCACACTCCCGCGACGTGGACATCGTCCTGTACGAAGAGGACTTCCAGTTTGACGCTGCTTCCGAAGAGGCAATGGAGAAGAACGCCCAGACCAAGGTCATGATGAAGACCCTGCGCGGCTGGCTGGAAGACCAGAAGACTAAGGAGCAGACCGCATCCCGCCGCCTGCACCTGCACTTCCTGCAGTCCCCGCACGAGATCCTCGGCGAAGACGGCAAGGTCGTGGGCCTGCGCATGGAGCGCAACAAGCTCGACGGCAACGGCGGCATCATCGGCACCGGCGAGTACGTGGACTACCCCGTACAGGCTGTCTACCGTGCAATCGGTTACTTTGGTTCCGAACTACCTGAAATCGGTTACGACGACAAGCGCGGCGTCATCACCAACGTTGAGGGTCGCGTCGTGGACGAGAACGGCGAGGTCGTTCCCGGCCTGTACGCATCCGGTTGGATTAAGCGCGGCCCCGTCGGCCTGATTGGCTCCACCAAGTCTGACGCACTCGAGACCATCACCCACCTGCTCGAGGACCGCGAGAACCTCTACACCGCACCCGAGCCGGACGCAGAGGCATTCAGCGCCTACCTGGACTCCAAGGGCATCAAGTACACCACCTGGGAAGGCTGGCACCGCCTGGACGACCACGAGAAGGCACTGGGCGCAGCATCCAAGGATGCAGCCGGTGAGCCTCGCGCCCGCGTGAAGGTTGTGGACCGCGACGAGATGATCAACATCTCCCGCGGTGAGTAATCCTTACGTGTAGTACGTAGAGCATAGAAATCGACCCCGTACCGTGAGCCGGTGCGGGGTCGATTTTTGTCTATATATAAGGAAGCGGGGGAGAGGCGTGTCAGGGAGGAAGCCCGAGAAGCGCTCGCCCGAAAAGAGCGGCCGAAAGAGCGGTTAAAGAAACCCACCCCGCACCATGAGGTCATGCGGGGTGGGTTGGGTAGGTGCCGAAGACACTCGAGGACATACCCTCCGGCTACCCGGACGCGCAGCGAGCCCATGCAGTGACTCTACGTGCGGCGCATCCCTTTAACGGGGTCTAGAAAGCTAAAGAAACACCAAGATTAGCTCTCTAAACAAGCGCATAGCCGTACGGTGTGTAGACTATGCACACTTTTTGAGGACGTCTTCAATGCCCAAAATGGCCTTGAGTACGGTTTCAGTTTCAGTACCCAGCTTCTTGCGGGCTTCACCGGAAATGACGGCCTTCACGATGTTCTTGAAGGTCTTCCACTGCTTGAAGGCGTTAACGAGTGCCTTAATAAGCTTGTAAATGGCGATGCCCAGCTGAATGACAAACTTTGCAATACTGACAACGCAGGCAATAACACCAACGGGGGAGAGCGCTGCGTGGGCGCGTCCATCAGACTTGCGGACAGCGGCCTTCGCGCTTGCAATCTGACGACCTGCGTCAGTGCCCTGGACGGTGGTCAGGTTGCCCAGTGCGCTCTCAATGCCGCTATTAACGCGGTTGGAGGATCCAGGCTTCGCATACTTTAAACGGGCAGGCACCTGCTCTAGGCGGCGCAGAATCAGCTTGAGCTGCTGGTCGGCAGTCATTGCCTTCTGCGGGTGTGCCATCTGCTGTGCCTGCGCTGCGGGTGCAGCTGCACAGCCGAGAGCGATGGTTGCGGTGCCTACGCCGAGCGCGCGGAATGCCGTGCGACGGTTCATCGTTGCGGACACTGGATCCCCCTTCGGATCTCTATGTGGTTTATCGGTGCCGTAATGTGCGGTGACTTTACGTCTGGGGCTCCGGAAGTGGCCCCGTGCAAGGTCCGGAAGTGACCTCACGCCCTCTATAGTACGGTGCTCAAAGAGGGGGCTTCAAGCCAATTCAGGGGGTATTTTCAGCGGGCTTTCATCTCTCCTTGTCAATCGCTAGAGGTTTATCAAATCTTTATATTTCTGTGTTGTCATAATTCTGTATTTACTTGCATAAAGTGAAAAATACACGTCTGACAAGCCGTTTTATTGTATTCCCCGGAGTGAATATTTTCATTTTGGTGCATCTTGGCGGGTAGTTGCTTTGCATGGCACATTTTTTGGGCTCCGGGGATGCTCGATGAAGCTGGGCTGAGGGGGCAGAGCGAAGTCGGGGCGAGCCTCGCTGAAAGATGCGGCTGAAAGGTGCACTGCAGGATTCATCAAAGATGTATCGCGGAATCCGCCGCAGAATCTACCGCAGGATCCGCCGTGCGCTTTCTTGCAGGTTTTTGTGGGCGGTGCTTGCTTGTGCACCTTATATAGGCGCCCCAGAAAATACTGAAAATTTTCGGAGATATTTTTTGGATGTTTGGGCTGCCGCGAGGTGAGCGAGAGGGTGAATGACGGATTTTCGGAGCTCTTACGGAGGGGTATCCAAAGATCTTCGGGCTCTCTTCGGGTATCTTCGGAACAAAATTTTGGAAGATTCTGAAGAAAATCTGCGGAAATTAGAGTGGAAAATAGGGCTTCTTTGAAGCCTCTGTGGGCACCCAAAAGCCGCTCAAACCCCTCCAAAAGCCCCTGATATGGGGTGTTGTGAAGAAATTTTAAAATTTTTTGAAGTTTTTCTGAATCCTCATTGACAAGCTTAAACGTATATGTGCCAGGCTATAAACGGTCGAAAATGGGGGTCAAAATCGGGCAAAATCGAACAAAACGGTTTGCGCGCCTCCGCAAACCTGACATAGACTAGTGGAGGTTCGAACGACGGGATGAAGAAAACTGAACCTGTTCGATCGACTAGGCCCCCATCGTCTAGCGGCCTAGGACGCCGCCCTTTCACGGCGGTAGCACGGGTTCAAATCCCGTTGGGGGTACTTGCAAATCTCACGATTTGCAAAGCCAAGTTAGATGATATAGAATTTACTTCTGTTGATTCCAACAAGGCCCCGTAGCGCAGTTGGTTAGCGCGCCGCCCTGTCACGGCGGAGGTCGCGGGTTCAAGTCCCGTCGGGGTCGCTCTGGCCGCGTAAGTTCAGATGATTATTCATCCGAAGACGCGGTCATTGCGTATCTAAAAGTAAATACGCAAGGCTCTGTAGCTCAGTTGGTAGAGCGTACGACTGAAAATCGTAAGGTCACCGGATCGACGCCGGTCGGAGCCACGAAATCCGCCTCCAGGCTTCTACAGTGGGGCGGGTTTTGTTTTTAAAAAACTTTAGGGCTTGCAGGTACTGCAACCCGTCGAAAAGGCGGCATCTTGGGAATAAAACCCCGAGGTGCCGCCTTTTTGTATATAGAAACAACTTTGTATGCAGAAACAACGCCACGCTCCCTCTAGAAAGCATCCCGTACCCATGACCGCTCAGAATCCCAGCGCACAGCCTCCCAACGCACAGCCTCCGGAGAGCTCACCCCAAATTCCCAGGGCAAAAAATACTGCTGTCAGTGCTCAGGCGGGCGGAATCCGCTTCGAGAACATCACCAAGAGCTACCCGAGCCGAACCGGTGAACCCACCACGGTGTTGCAGAACCTGAACCTGCACATTCCCGCCGGGCAGATTACCGTGTTTGTCGGCCCCTCCGGATGCGGTAAAACCACTAGTCTGCGCATGATTAACCGCATGGTAGAACCCAATAGCGGCACCATCACCATTGACGGCGTGAACGTGCACGAGAAGAACCCCTACGAGCTGCGCCGTGGTATTGGCTACGTGATGCAGCAGGGCGGGCTCATGCCGCACCGTACCGTCGTGCAGAATATTGCTACCGTGCCGCGCCTGCTCGGTGCCTCCCGCAGGCAGGCGCAGGCGCGTGCCTGTCTTGTTAAAAATCAAACATATTTGAGTGATATGTGAGACAATCAGTAGAGCATATTGATACCTTGATCTGCTTATAAAAGCATAACTATGGGAGAAATACATTGGATATTATTCTTGTCGTTCCAATTCGTGAAAAGGGGTACTCCCCTGGAAATGCACACCTTCCGTATCAGCAATTCTATAGGAAAGGGTCAAATAAAGGGCCTGATAGGGGGAAATTAACATCGATTACCGGTAGTGAAAGTTATATTGCCGTAGAACTTTCTCAAGATGTGCAGGAGATTCCTCTAGTAATTCCTGAAGATATGGATAAATATATAGATAAAGGAAAACTCTGGGTCTCCATTTCTCAGGGCGTTCCTATATTAAGTTTTTATATATCTATGGCAAATGATTATTCTATTGAGTCAAGAATTGACTGTGAAGATTTGTGTAAAAAACTGGTAGACAGTGTGATGGCTAGTGAAGAATGGAGTAAATACGACTATCTATGGGTAAGTCGAACACTAGTTATTGACATGGATGAAAAAACTCCTGAAGAGCATTTAAAACTATGGTTAGTCAAAGAACCAAAAGAATCTGACATAAATCTATTTAATGAGTCAGGCAAATTCTTAAGCGCGAAAATGGAAGTCTCCTGGGCAAATAATATTATTCGAGTGAAAGATAAAGATACAATTGGCGGAGACTGTATTCATGAATACTTTAGGGAGTACCTAAAAGGCAATATGGATGCCCAAAGAATATGGATTCATCACGAATATCTCCTGGATAGAGCACAGACAGTGAGTAGAGATCTTGCCCGTGATGAAGATAAAAACATGAACTATAAATCGAATGCGCAGAAAATTCTTGATTTGTCTGTTGATTATTCGGTTGTAACAATTTCTCTTGATGAATTGTATTCGGATATTCAAGGGGTACGTGCGAATGTAGCACAAGATTCTCTGGAGTTTTGGAATATATTAAACCTAAAAGATAGTCTAAAATTAAGGCTTGATATGCTTGAATCTATTAATACTCAAAAAAATGAACTGCGTCAGTGGAATTATCAAAAGACAGTTGACGTTGCATTGATTATTCTGGCGCTTTTGACTATAATTCAGACTCTCCTGGGTGTAGTTGATGCAACGTATAATGGCGGGGTTGATAAAATCCCGGGTGATGGGTTCTTGAGGTTAGATATTGCCAACTTTATTCGGAGTGTTAGTTTTGATTTTTGGTTCATTCTTTCAATAGCTCTGACAGTTATTGCATTTTGTTCTATTAGAATCAGAGGTAATCGTGGTAGCAAAAAATGATAGAAGGAATCTAGTAAAACTCCATCGTTATGTGTGGGGGAAAGTTCTTCCGGTAGATTTCGAAGAATCCAAAGCTCTTTTGGCGGCGGAGCGTCAGTTGATAGATATTGCTCTTAGCGAAAATCGGCAATCGGCGTATGGGTTTACAACTTTGTTTGGACCGAATGATAATGTTTCTGCGTCATCTAAAGAGCAAAACTTGCTCCTAAAATCTCACCTTTTGGGTCAACCTGAAGAACTTGATAAATTCAGATCTAGGGCAATTATTGGTGCTAAATTATTGCAAATTTCATTAGGTGGTAGCGGGCTCTCAACCGATACTTTTGTTGATTTATATAATATTGCAGGTGATGAATATAGTATATCTATTCCTTCAAACCTTTCCTATGGTTCTGGAGATGTTGTTCCGGGGGCGTGGGTTGTATATTCAGTTTTTGGTTGTCAACGTGAATGGAACTCTGGGGATATTATTTCCTTGATAAATGGAAACTATATATCTACCGCATATGCATACATGGTATTGCATGCTACGCTTTCTGCATTCTCACGATTTTTGTGCATGTTTGGAAGTTTTGCTGTTTCTCCTCCTCCTCCATATAAAGGCAAGTTTTTTGGAGGAATTTTTGATGAAATTGGTGTATTTCGGAGCGCCTGGAACACCCCTCCGCAGCTACCAGTTTCAATTAGGGATATGTCGCCGATACTTGAGGTTTCTGAGGAATCTCTAGTTGGCTTAGCTTCTCACATTGATAAATCACTAGGTCGGCCTTCTGCAAATCCTCTTTTTTCAATAACGGATAAAGGAGTTGAATGCTATAGTCAGTCGTCATTTATGAATTTTGGTGTTCGATTTGCATTAGCGAGTGTAAATGATTTTATCTGCCTTATGTCATCATATGTACAGCGTTCCACAGAGTATCTATCGAGGATTAAATATGCAGAAAGTAATTCTATAAATCTAAATTTATTGGAGCTTACGCAGGCACCTAAGGTATCTGAAGCGTTACGCATACAGATAGAGTCAAATCATCTGCCTCGTGATTTTTCTGGATCCATGTCTGGTGGTGTGGAAGATATTTGGGATACAGCACTTATGTCTTCCAATAAAATATTTCATAATATTAATATTTTGGAATCACAATTAAATATTCTTGAAAAGTGTATTAGAAATAATGGGGATTTGAATGGATGTAACTTTAGGGAAGTTGAAAGTTCTTTATGGGAATATCTGTGCTCGAATAAGATTTAGTATGTGCTCTAATCAGGCGGCGGCTGCCTGGTTGAACGAGCGCGGCTTCTAAGAATCTGCCTGGCAATCCCCATAAATTCCTCTGCAGGAATGGGTATAAACAAAACCGACCTGGGAATATTCTAGAAATAGAATATTTCCAGGTCGGTTTATACCACCCTCATCCCACACATCAGGGGAGAGGCATACAGTAGCTTTTAGCCCTCAACCAGCAGCGCCAAAGCCTCGTAGGGGTGCAGGCTCAGCGTCACCGTTTCAGCAGAATCCGTCGCAGCGGAATCGACCGCAATGGAATCCACTGCGGAATTCTTGTAATTACACACCAGCACGCGACCGGAACGAACGAACTCAGCCGGAACCTCAACCTCGGTCGGCTCACCGTAGAAGTTCGTCAGCACCAGCAGGCGCTGCGCCGGGCTACCGTCCTCAGAGCCAGCCTCAGCGGGCAGCTCACGCAGGTACGCAAACACTCGCTCGTGATCCAGTGCGTAGGGCGCGTACGAACCCACAGAGATGACCGGGTACTGCTTACGCAGGGCAATCAGGTTGCGGTAGTAGGGCAGAATCACGCCGTCGCGCTCCTCATCCTCCACCGAAATACCGGCACCGGTCGCCGCATCACGCACCGGGGCGGGAGTCAGCCACGGCGAGGTGGAACCGAACCCTGCGGTCGCCGGATCTGCGGTCCACTGCATCGGTACACGCGAATTATCGCGAGCCTTCGACGCCACAATCTCCAGAGCCTGCTGCTCGCTCAGACCGCGCTCACGCAGCATCGCGTAGGCGTTGTGCGCCTCCACATCCACGTACTGTTCAATCGAGGAGTAGACCGGGTCAATCATGCCGATTTCCTCGCCCTGGTACACGTACGGGGTGCCGCGCAGCAGGTGAATCACGGTCGCCAGCATGGTCGCCGACTCGGCACGGTAACGCTCAACGTCACCAAAACGGTTCAGTGCGCGTGGCTGATCGTGGTTATTCCAGAACAGCGCATTCCAGCCGCCGCCGGCCTGCATGCCCAGCGCCCAATCGTTCAGAATCTGCTTCAACTCGGCAAAACGGAACGGAACCTTCGACCACTTTTCACCGTTCTCGTAGTCCACCTTCAGGTGGTGGAAGCTGAACACCATATCCAGCTCGTGGTGTGCCGGGTTGGAGTAGCCCACGCAGTTTTCGATGCTGGTTGAGGACATTTCGCCCACGGTCACGGTGTCATCATGCTGACCGAAGGAGGCGTGGTTCAGCTGCTGAATGCGGGTGTGCACAATCGGGGTGTCGGTGTATTGTGCCTTGTCTACGGTGCCTTCGGGGGCGTCGAGTAGCTCTTCACCCTTGCCGATGACGTTAATGACGTCGAAGCGGAAACCGCGCACGCCCTTCTCGTACCAGAAGTTCACGACCTTAAACAGTTCGTCGCGCACAACCGGGTTGTACCAGTTCACGTCTGCCTGGGTGCGGTCGTACAGGTGCATATAGAACAGGGGAGTGCCGTGCTCATCCGTGTACTCGCCAAAGCGGGACCAGCAGGAACCGCCGAACTTTGACTCCCAGTTGGTCGGTTCGCGTAGCTGACCATCCTCGGTGTACTTGCCGGGGCGAATGTAGAAGTAGTCCCAGTACTCGCGCTCACCGGCGAGCGCACGCTGGAACCACTCGTGCTCGGTCGAAATATGGTTGAGGACCATGTCGAACATGACGCCCACACCGTGCTCGGCGAGGGCGGCAATCATCTCTTCGACGTCTTCCATGGTGCCCAGGTCGGGGTTGATGGCGTAGTAGTCGGAGATGTCGTAGCCGTTGTCGTTCTGCGGGGAGGCGAAGAACGGGTTGAACCACACCATGTCCACGCCCAGGGAGGCAATGTAGGGCACCTTCTCGATGATGCCGCGCAAATCGCCGTAGGCGCCACCGGCCGAAGAGTAGAAGGACTTGGGGTACACCTGGTAGATGACGGAGGACGCGAAATCCTTGCCGCATGCAGGGGTGGTTGCCGGTGTGGTTGCCGGTGTGAGGATGAGCGATGCGGTGGGTGCCTGTGTCATGGAAACCTTCTGAAACGTATGCAGGGTTCAGTGCGTATAAATCTGCGTATAAATCAGTGCGTTGGAAACGAACCGCACCGGTGCTACGTATGTTGCTACGTATGCACAGCGAGGTCCGTACGCGGCGGACGTAGTAGCCCGCCGCCTCCCGGTGCGTTCGCCGACTGAATATCGCCGCCCGCAGCCTGGGCTCATTCCAGATTAGGGGGCATAATGGGGTGGTGTCCCCCATCTACCCCAAAGGGGGCAATTCTGCCGCAGATCCGGCACAACCCCCGTGGCCTCAACCCTCCCACCGATAGGCGGTTGCAGGCTCGTGCGCGTTTCGATGCATGAAACCAAAGTGACCCTGAGCTGAAGAGCGTTGGACGCCGCGCGTAAAATCAGTACTTGCATCACTACGGAAGGTAAAACAATGCCAGAACTGCGTTCACGTACTTCAACTCACGGCCGTAACATGGCTGGTGCCCGCGCCCTGTGGCGTGCTACCGGCATGGGCGATGACGATTTCGGCAAGCCCATTATTGCTATCGCGAACTCCTTCACCCAGTTCGTGCCCGGCCACGTGCACCTGAAGGACATGGGTGAGCTGGTCGCCGGCGCGATTCGTGAGGCTGGCGGCGTCGCCAAGGAATTTAACACCATCGCCGTTGATGACGGTATCGCGATGGGTCATGACGGCATGCTCTACTCGCTGCCTTCCCGCGATCTGATTGCTGACTCGGTCGAGTACATGGTCAACGCGCACCGTGCTGACGCGCTGGTCTGCATTTCTAACTGTGACAAGATCACTCCCGGTATGCTTCTGGCGGCTATGCGCCTGAACATCCCCACTATCTTTGTGTCCGGTGGCCCCATGGAGTCCGGCGAGGGCATTGAGGGTATTGTTGAGCACCGCCTCGACCTGGTGGACGCCATGGTGATGGCTGTTGATGACAGTGTCAGCGACGCTGCGCTCGCCCAGATTGAGAAGAATGCGTGCCCGACCTGCGGTTCGTGCGCGGGTATGTTCACCGCGAACTCCATGAACTGCCTGAATGAGGCGATTGGTCTGGCGCTGCCCGGTAACGGCACCACCCTGGCTACTCAGGTTGCTCGTAAGGAGCTGTTCCTGGATGCTGGCCGCCGCATCGTTGAGCTGGCTAAGCGCTACTACGAGCAGGATGACGAGTCGGTTCTGCCCCGCTCCATTGCGACCAAGGAGGCGTTCGAGAACGCTATGGCGCTGGATGTGGCGATGGGCGGTTCGACCAACACCGTGCTGCACACCCTGGCGATTGCTCATGAGGCGGGTGCTGACTTCACTCTGCAGGATATTGACCGTATTTCGCGTCAGGTTCCCTGCCTGGCGAAGGTTGCCCCGAACTCCACCAAGTACCACATTGAGCACGTGCACCGTGCCGGTGGTATCCCCGCCCTGTTGGGTGAGCTGAACCGTGCCGGCCTGCTGCACAAGAACGTTCATTCTGTTCACGCTGATTCGCTGGACGAGTGGCTGGACGAGTGGGATATCCGCAGCGGCAAGGCGAGCGAGAAGGCGAAGGAACTGTTCCTCGCTGCTCCCGGCGGTGTGCGCACCACTCAGGCGTTCTCCACCGCGAACAAGTACGAGTCCCACGAGACTGACGCTGAGAACGGCTGCATCCGCTCCGTGGAGCACGCGTACACCAAGGATGGCGGTCTGGCGGTCCTGTACGGCAACATTGCTCAGAACGGTGCGATCATCAAGTCCGCTGGTATTGATGAGGAGCTGTTCCACTTCAAGGGTCGCGCGTTCGTGGTCGAGTCGCAGGACGAGGCTGTGTACGAGATCCTGTCGAAGAACGTGAAGGAAGGCGACGTTGTCGTCATCCAGTACGAGGGCCCGAAGGGTGGCCCCGGCATGCAGGAGATGCTGTACCCGACCTCCTACCTGAAGGGTCTGGGCCTGGGTAAGAAGTGTGCACTGATTACTGACGGCCGTTTCTCCGGCGGTACGTCCGGTATTTCGATTGGTCACGTTTCCCCGGAGGCGGCCGCTGGCGGTGCGATCGGCCTAGTGCAGACCGGTGACGAGATTGAGATTGACGTGAACAACCGCATCCTGCGTGTGAACGTTTCGGACGAGGAGCTGGCTGCTCGCCGCGAGGCGAAGGGCGCTGCACCGTGGCGTCCGACGAAGCCGCGTGAGCGTCAGGTGTCGAACGCCCTGAAGGTGTACGGTATGCTGGCTGCTTCGGCTGATAAGGGTGGCGTGCGCATCCTGCCCGAGGACGCATAAGCCCCTCACGTATCGTGTGAGAATTTAATATTTGCCCCGATGGGCTGGCGCCCCGTTCCGCGGTTTTTCTGCGGGCGGGGCGCTGTTCTTTGTCTGCGTCTTTGTCCGTGTCTTTGTCTGCCGTCGTGGGATACCCGGTGCGGCGTATTGCCTTGTCAGTTGCGGTGCAGTAGGGTGTAAGAAGGTATTTAGGTACCCGCTTCACCGACTCAGCACAACCACTCAAACACAACGCAATTCGCAACCCTCACGAGGACGCACTCATGATTACCCTGCCCGCACGCGCACAGCGTGCCTTTACTCGTCGTGCCCTGACGGCTCTTGCCTGCATTGGCGCGCTCGCTTTGAGCTCTTGCTCTGCTCAGCCGCATGCTGATGATTCTGAAACCGCCCCGATGAAGGTCGCGACTTCCTCGGCGGCCGTTGATGCGAAGACCCTGTTTAAATCGGCGGACGGCTCCTGGAAGCCGAATACTGTGCAGATTTCTGCCGGTCTGGATGCGCCGGCAACTTTTGATGCTGTAGCAACCCCGACCGATGAGCCGAGCACGGACGCTGAGTACGAGGCGGCATACGCTACGGCGAGTGGCTCCGCGAACACTATTGATGCGGGCACCCGCTGCGGTGTAACGAGCCTGCTGGGTGGTTCTGCCGGTATTTACGTGTATGACGGTTCGGATTGTGCGAAGGCTCAGGAGGCGGTGCGTCTTTTCAACAGCCGCAAGAACCAGGACGGTTCGGCGAGTGTTGAGTGGTACCAGTGCACCACGAAGGTGCAGGGCCGCGACTACATTACGGGTGCCTGCTTCACGCAGGGCGGTAGCGTTGAGAAGCCTCGCCTGGCGCTAATTCCGGCGCAGACCCGCATGCTCTCGGGTACGCTGACTTTCGCTGAAGCGTACGGCGGCGGCACTTTCGGTCAGGGCGATTCGGCGAAGACTGTTGAGGCACTGCGTTTCACCAGCCCGGACTCTAAGGTCGCGTGCTCGGTGACCCCGTCGGGTGTGGATTGCCAGGCGCTGGTGGGTGTGACCCTGGAGGGTTGGGATGCCGCCTCCGGTAAGGCGCAGCAGCGCGTGCACATGGTGCAGGGTCAGGCTCCTGCGGTGAGCCTGGTCGGTCAGACCGCCACCCCGGAGCCGGTGAATACCGAGGGTATTACCGCGTTGCCTGCCGGTCAGGTGGTGACTGCGTACGGTTACACCTGCAAGTCGGTGAATAGCGGTAAGGTGCATTGCGTGAGCGCGATGAATGGTTTCACGCTTGATTCGGTGGAGGTTGGCGTAGAACGCCGATAAACCTGGCGAGCATGAAGGCGCGCCGCGAGTAGCCGCGCTCGCCTCCAAGGCTGATATATGAAGGTGCCCGGTACCCCTCTCATAGGGGGTGCCGGGCACCTTCGGTATTTAACCTTGCTTAGCGGAAGTTGACGATGCGAACGTCCAGCTCGGAGGAGAGCAGCGGCTCCCATGCGGCGACAGCCTTCTGGAAGTGCTCGGTGCCCATGTGCTTTTCGAGCAGTTCCTGGGATTCCCAACGCTCGATGAATGCGAAGTCGGTGTCGGAGACGGCACCGAAGTCGTAGCTGACGTTGCCTTCGTCCTGGCGGCTTGCGGTCACGAGCGGTTCGATGGTTGTGAGGAATTCTTCAACGTGCTCGGGCTTGACGGATACTCCGGCGTAGACACCAATCATGGGGCTCTCCTTGTGGGGTGGTGCGGCGGTTGCCGCGTCGTATATGACTCTTTTACCGTACACCTTCACCCCGCGGCGGGGAGGTATGCGCGGGGGTTTCTCGCGCTGTGTTGTGCGCCGCGTTCTGTGCTGGGTTTTGTGGCGTGGTGGCGGGTGGGAGGGTTTTCGGCTGGCCCATTCGCTAATTGTAAAAAAGTTGTTTTATATTTGCGTGCCCCTTTCTTTTCGACCTATAAAAGAATGAGGAAGATACACCGCATGATTGGAAGGAGACGCGGTATGGCACGCATGGGGGGTGACACTCATGGGATTTTCACCGGCGCATATCAAACGATGCACCCTGACCTGGGAGGCGCCCGACTATAGCGCCTCGTACCCTGCCGGGTACACGGATCAGGGTGTTGCTGTGATTGCGGTGGCTCAGGAGCATCGTACGGCGCAGGGTTTTTGTTATTCAGCCTTGTCGACGGTGGTTTTTATTTCGAAGCAGGACGGCACCCGCACCGTGGTGAATGAGGAGCCGATGCTTTTCACTCACGTTCATTCCCTCATGGAGTGTTGCGATGAGGTGCATCCCTGCCTGCTGGGTCGTGCCGTGCTTTCGGCGTGGGATGTGGTTCCGGAGCAGTACCGTCAGAACCTGGTCACGATTGCTGCTGACCGTAAGAATTTGAAGCAGCTTTTCCGTGATTGCGACCAGTTGAAGGGGATCATGGAGTACCGCGCCTTTGAGAAGGTGCTGGACCCGTACGATAACCATTCTTTGGGTGAAGTGCATGTGAAGCTTGCTGGCACGCCCGCGTATGAGCGGATGCAGGCTGAGGTGTGCGCGGCACGTACCGCTGTGAATGAGATGGTGGAGGAGGCGCTGACCCCTCGACCGCTGGATCAGCTGCAGGACTATAGCGTTTTCACGGATTGTTCGTTCCGTTCGACTCACAATAAGAAGTATCAGCGTGGCGGCCGTATGGGTATCGCCGGCGTGAGTGAGGACGGCTTCTATTTTCATGTCCACTATGATGGCGTGAATATTATGACCGGTGAGCTGTCTGCGATGTTGGCGGCGTATACGGTGTTCCATAGCGGTTCGCGCCGCCTGATTATTCATACGGATTCGTTGGGTGCGTTGACGTTTGTGTTGCGTTTGGCGCATAGCCGTTGGGCTTTTGAAGCCTGGGTTTCTGAGGGTATTCAGGATGAGCGTGTTGTGGCTCAGATGCGTGCTTTGACGGAGGCTATCCGCGAGAAGCGTGTGCTGGTGAAGCATGTTCCGGGCCATACGGGCCACGGTTTGCAGGAGAGTAGTGACTCTGTGTCGAAGATGCATCGCCATTTTCCGGGGCAGATTGTGGATAAGCGTCATCAGAGCGAGTTTAATCAGCGTTGCGAGTCGATTATTACTGCTTTGTCGGGTTGTGCGAAGGCTGTTCGCCTGCTTGCGCCGGAGTGGTTGCAGATTAAACCTTCTTCAATCCACACGGGAAACCGTTTATGGCGCTAAACTAGTGCAGGGTAGAAATGAACGCGCGATACATTCGCCGCATACGAGGGTATGCGATGTCGGAGGTGTCGCGTGTTTCTTTTTGCCCTTTTTGCTGTTTCTGCCTGCGTTTGTGTGCGGCTGGCGTGTAGCGCCGCTTTGGCGTGTGGCGCTACTCTAGCTTGTTGCCTGGTGCATCCTGCGATGGCGCGAGGCATACAAAAGCTCCCCCTGAGTGTTGATTCAATCGAACTCAGGGGGAGCTTTTATCTTGTGCGCCTTAGCGGGTGAAGCTAGTGCGTGAAAAATAGTTTAGAGGAGCGATGACCACAGTCGGCAGAGGTTCTCCGCTATCTTGATGCGGCGCGGGCGCTCCGCCCACTGGGTGTACAGCAGCTCGGTGCAGACCTGCTCGTATTCGGCGCATACTTCATCCAGCATCGCGACCATGCCGCGGTCAATGACGAACGTTGACACTTCCATGTTCAGCGAGAAAGAACGCGGGTCCATATTGGACGAACCAATGAACGCGATTTCGTCATCGACCATCATGAACTTGGAGTGCAACACGGTCGGGCTGGGGTACTGCAAAATACGCACGCCCGCCTGCAACAACTGCTCATAGTAGGAACGCTGCGCCATGTTCGGCAGGAACTGGTCACCCTTCTCACACACAATCACGGTGGTTTCAATACCGGAGTATGCGGCGTTCGTGAGTGCCTGCAGTAGGGTCTCTTCGGGCACGAAGTAGGGCGAGCAGATGGTGATACGCCGCTCGGCATTATAAATCAAGTAGTTAATGAGGCGCAGGTTGTTTTCGGTTTCAAAACCGGGGCCGGAGGGAATAACCTGGGCGCGCATCCCATCCTCGTAGTAGGGGATGGTGGTGTTAATTTCTGCCAGGATCAGCTGGTTCGTTTCGGAGTACCAGTCGGAGACGAAAATGGCGTTGAGCTCTTCAACGATGGGGCCGGTGCAGGAGAAGGTCAGATCCTTCCACTCCAGGCCCTTCTTGATGTTTTCGGGCATGTCGTAGGAGCGGTGAATAGCGTTCTGCGAACCGGAGAACGCGACGCGGCCGTCCACGACGAGGACCTTGCGGTGGTTACGCAGGTCGGGGCGCTGCCACTTGAGCTTCCACGGTTTGAGCGGCAGCATGAGGCGCCACTGCATACCCGACTCGTTGAGCATTTTCACGAGCATCTTATAGGACGGGTATTTGCGGGAGCCGATATGGTCGATGAGTACGCGCACCTGCACACCGCGTTTGTGGGCGGCGAAGAGGGCGTCCCAGAGGACTGCGCTCGCCTCGTCGTAGGCGGTGATGTAGAACTCGAAGTGCACGTATTCGGTGGCGCGGTCGACTTCTTCCGCCATGGCAACCATCGCGTCGTGGTTGTCGGTGTGGAGGGTGAACTGGTTGCCGCCGACCAGGGGGAGCGAGCCGAGGGTGTAGTTGAGCTGGCTGGCTACCTTTGCCGGGTCGGAGAGGTCGTCGGTGCGGGTGAGGAAGGGCTTGTTCTCGCTGACTTCGCGGATTATGTCGTTCATGGCGTGTTGGCGTGCGCGGCGGTAGGCGGGCAGGCGCGAGGAGCCGAAGACGAGGAATGCGATGAACCCTACGAAGGGGATGAAGAAGATGGCCATGAGCCAGCCCAGTGCAACCACGGGTTTGCGGTTGTAGGGGAGCCAACAGAGGGCTGCGAGTCGGATGAGGATATCGGCGATGCCGAGTGCGAGGCGTAGCCAGTCTGGCAGGAAATCGAGATAGGCGGGGGCAAACAAGTTCATCCCTCTATTATGCCGGTATTTCGTGTGGGGTTTGGGGGAGCGGGTTTGCCGCTTTGTAGCGCGATGTGTCGGTGGTGTGTTCCGGGGGGTCTTAGCTGGCTATGCTATGAGCTTTAACGCTAAAAAAATGCACTTGAGCATTGTGTGCAGTGGTGAAATAATTGCAGTTATGCAGAAAAAGGAACAGAGTCTTCGCGAACGCCGCCGCGAACAAACCTGGACGGCAATCCACGAAGCAGCCCTCAAACGCGTCCGCGAACACGGGATGCGCGGAACCACCGTTGAAGAAATCGCCCAGGAGGCGGGCGTCTCCCCGCGTACCTTCTTCAACTACTTCCCCTCCAAAGAGGATGCCGTCCTGGGTCTGCGCGAACCGGTGGTCAGCGAAGAAATCCTCGAAACAGACCGCGCCCACGAGGATGACAACACGATTATTCGTGTAACCCATCTTCTCTGGGAGGTCATTTTCCAGAGCTTCCACTACGCCAAGGGCAAGGACCCTCGAGCTCCCTATCAGGAGTTCCCCGAGTCCGCGAAGCGAATGAAAATGCACTACATGAAGTGCGAACAGGTGCTCACCGAGTACCTGAACACCATCGACTGGGTGGCTTTTGATGCTGCTGGTCGCCGCGGCCCCTTCCCGCGCCGAAACCCGGCTGACCCGCTGACCGATCACTTCCGCGAGCGATCGCGCGCAAAGGTCCAGCTTGCCTCCGCGGTGCTTCGTCAGCTGGAGTTTGCCCGCAACCTGGAGGACAAAGAGGATATCGCCCGCGGTATTCGCCAGACGGTGAAGACCTTCCAGTTCCTGCTTTTTGAGCAGAGTCGACCTGCAATCTAGCGGCGGTTCACTGCTACAAACTACAAAAGCCCGCCGGAAACCGAATCGGAGGCCCCGAATCGAGGCAACCGAATCCAGAGCCCGGCGGACACTCACAACAGACATATATAGAACGTAACTAAGGATTAAACGATGAGTACAGAGGAAAAGAATCTACCTCAGCCGCCAGCCGGTGAGACTAAGCAGGAAAGTAAAAACCGCATCCGCGCCATGTTCCTGGGCCTGGTCATTGTGATGCTCATGTCCTCGCTGAACCAGACGATTCTGGCGCCGTCGCTGCCCACGATCGTCGGTGAGCTTCACGGCGTGGAGCACATGAGCTGGGTGATTACCATTTTCATCCTGCTTTCGACGATTACGATGCCGGTCTACGGCAAGCTTTCTGACCAGTTCGGACGCAAGCCCTTCCTGATTTTTGCGATTGTCGCTTTCATGGCGGGTTCGGTTGTTGGCGCGCTCGCGCAGAACATGAACTGGCTGATTTTTGCTCGCGCCCTGCAGGGTCTGGGCGGTGGTGGCCTGATGATTCTTTCTCAGGCGGTGATTGCTGACGTGATCCCTCCTCGCGACCGAGGCCGCTACATGGGTATTATCGGTGGCGTTTTCGCGTTCTCGTCGGTGGCTGGTCCGCTGATTGGCGGCTGGATTACTGAGGGCCCGGGTTGGCGTTGGGCGTTTTGGCTGAATCTGCCGTTGGCTATTTTGTCGATTCTTGCGGTGATTTTCTTGCTGCCGCACCGCCCGTTCCGTGAGCGTGAGAAGCACAGCATCGACTACCTTGGTTCGTTGATTTTGATGGCGGGTACGAGTGCGCTCGTGCTTGCTACGATCTGGGGCGGTAACCAGTACGAGTGGACGTCGCCGCAGATTATTGGTCTGCTGATTTTCTCGGTGGTTGCTGCGCTGGTGTTCATCCCGGTGGAGAACCGTGCGGCTGAGCCGGTTATGCCCATGTACCTGTTCAAGAACCGTAACTTCCTGCTGACTCTGGGTGCTTCGCTGGCGCTGGGCGTGGCGATGTTCGGTGCGGTGGAGTACATCCCGACCTATCTGCAGATGGCGCTGGGCGTGAGTGCTACGGTGGCTGGCCTGCTGATGATCCCGATGATGGGTGTCATGCTGGTGGTGTCGATTGTGACGGGCCGCGTGGTGTCGAAGACCGGTCGCTATAAGAGTTACGTGACGACCGGTACCGCGGTTGTGGCGTTGGGCCTGTTCCTGCTGTCGACTGTGACTGTTGAGACTCCGACCTGGCTGTTCTGTATATACCTTGCGGTGATGGGTGCCGGTCTGGGTATGTCTATGCAGTTCTTGACTCTGATTGTTCAGAATGCGTTCCCGGTGAGTGTGGTTGGTACCGCGACGGCGTCGAATAACTTCTTCCGTCAGGTGGGTGCTACTGTGGGTGCCTCGCTGGTGGGTGGTCTGTTTACCTCGCGTCTGACCTCGCTGATTTCTGAGCGTATGCCGCAGCAGGCGCTGCAGTCTTCGGGTAGCCATGCGTCTTCGTCTCTGACTCCTGAGCTGGTGGCGTCTTTGCCGGAGCCGGTGCACGGCATCATTGTGAATGCCTATAACGATGCGCTGATTCCGCTGTTCCTGTACCTGGTGCCGCTGGGCCTGGTGTCTACGCTGCTTCTGTTCTTCATTCGTGAGGATGCGCTGGCGACGACCCTGGAGACTGAGCCGGCTGTTGATATTGCCCGTGCGGCGACCGGTGCGATTCCGGTGATTACTCCGGAGATGGCGGCTAAGGATGCTGAGGCTCTGAAGAGCATGCACGCCTCTGCTCGTGCTCGTATTGATGAGTCGTTGAGCTCGGAGGCTTCGCCTGATTCGGAGCCTAACGCTAAGAGCTAGGGTCTTAGCACTAAACGCGGAGGCGTTGCCTTCCTATATAAGTGGCGCCCCGGTGCGAGTCGTGTGCTCGTGTCGGGGCGCTGTTTTTGGCTGAGTTGCCTTAAATAGCGCGCTTAAGAGGTGTGCCTTAGTGCTTGGTTTAGGGGTTGGAAGTGTTGGTTTAGTCCCCTAAATGGTGGGTTTACGTGGTGTTTTACCCCGTTAAAGCGCTTATCGAAAAGGTTATTACGTCCCTATGTCGAGAGAATTGTTTCGGATGTAAAATTTTCGTAAAAATTGTTAATCCGCCCCTTTTCCCCGGTATTCCGGGGCATTTTTTTACCCAGCTCCCTTTTAGCTTGCATACAGGCTGTTCTAAGGGGTGAAAGTGCCCAATGTGGGTTTGGTGGAAGTGTTACAGGCTATATAAGATAAAGTACATATGCTCCTAGTGACAGTCATCACGAAGCAGTGCGCTAGGACAGCATGACACACATGCCTTAACACCGACATCTACACAAGGAGGGGAACCGTCCCATGTTTAGGTACATCCTCCAGCGATCGCTGACGTACCTCGTCATGGTCTTTATTACGACCACGATGGGTTACTTTGCAGCGGTTACTGCCCTGAAGCCTGCCCTCTTGGAGCAGGAAAAGGTTCCGAAGCCTAGCCCCGAGCAGGTGAACCGTAACTTCGCATCCCTGGGTCTCGATCCCGAAATGAACCCCTGGGACCGCTACGTTCAGTGGCTGACCAATGTGGTCACCAAGTTCGATTGGGGCCGTAGCCCCAACGGCGCGTACATTAACCAGGAATTTGGCCAGCGCGTGTGGGTTTCTACCCGCCTGCTGCTGGTGGCTACCATTCTCTCGATTGTGATTGGTATTGCCCTGGGTGTGTACTCGGCAGCTCGCCAGTACAAGTTCTCTGACCGTGTTATCACCGGTTACTCCTACCTGGTCTACATCATCCCCGCTCCCGTTGCTTACTTCGTGGTGCAGCAGGGCGCGACCACTATCAACAACATCGCCGTTGCTAATGGTGGAGAGAAGATTTTCTATGTGACCGGTATTTCGACTCCGGGTCTGACCGGATTCTGGGAAATCACCATGGATATGGCGGCGCACTACGTCGTGCCGACCTTCTGTATGACCATCTTCGGTTGGGCTGGTTACCAGATTGCACAGCGTCAGTACCTGCTCGATAACGTGAACGCTGACTTCGTGCGTACCGCTCGTGCTAAGGGCTTGACCCGTAACCAGGCGATTACTCGCCACGCACTGCGCGTCTCCTTCATCCCCGTGGCACAGTCCATCGCGTACCAGATTCCGATGATTTTTGCGGGTGCATTCTTCGCCGAGACCGTCTTTGCATGGCCCGGTATCGGTAAGTGGTCGATTGACTCCATTTCCGCGCAGGACGTGAACGCTGCGACCGTGACCCTCGCGTACGGTTCTGCACTGTTCGCTGTCGGTGCGATCATCGCTGATATCGCTACCACCATCGTCGACCCCCGAGTGAGGATCTCATGAGTCAGGTAACTGCAACTTCCTCCGTACCGGTGGTACAGGAGAACGGTGACTTCAAGGTCATCAACAAGAGCGTTATTATTCTGCGCCGCTTCCTGCGTAACAAGGCTGCAGTCTTCGGTCTGTGCGTGTTCATCGGCATGGGTCTGTTCGGTCTGTTCGGTAAGTACCTGACCAAGTACAAGCCCAACGACATTGACTACATGGCGCTGGGTGAAGGCCCCTCGGCCGAGCACTGGTTCGGTACCACCATCGCGGGTAATGACGTGTTCGCCATGATGTCTGAGGCCGTCTGGACCTCTCTCCAGATTGGTGTGGTCGTCGGTTTGGCCACTGTGTTCATCTCCGCAGTTTACGGTTGTGTGATGGCGTACTTCGGTGGCTGGATTGACAAGATTATGCTGTTCATCCTCGAGACCCTGATCATGGTTCCCTCGCTGCTGATTCTGGCAATTCTGATTAACGGTCAGGTTGGTAAGCAGATTCAGAAGAGCGTCCCCACCTGGGTTCTGCTCTCTGCAGTGCTGATTGCCTTCGGCTGGATGGGTAGCGCCCGTGTTATTCGTGCAATGGCGCAGTCCCTCATCAACCGCGACTTCGTGAAGGCTGCACGCTACATGGGTGTGCACCCCTTCAAGATTGTGATGCGCCACCTGGTTCCGAACATTGGCTCCCTGCTGGTTCTGAACTTCACCAGCGGCATCATGGGCGCTGTGCTCTCTGAGGTCGCTTACTCCTTCATCGGCATCGGTATTAAGTACCCCAACTACTCGCTGGGCTCGCTGATTTCGGATGCTTCGCAGCAGATTAACACCCTGCCGCACATGTTCTGGTTCCCGGTTCTGTTCTTCTTCCTGCTGGTTGGTCCGCTGGCCCTCATGAACGACGGTCTGCGTGACGCATTCGACCCGACTTCGATGTCGGTCGGTAAGATCAAGAAGTCCAAGAAGAACGAGAAGGCAGAGGCACCCGCTGCCGCTGCAAAGGAGGCGAAGAACTAATGAGTACCTCTCCCGTTCTGAGCGTTAAGGACCTCAACGTCCGCTTCAACACTGAGAATGGCGTCGTGCACGCTGTTCGCGGTGTGAACTTTGACCTGTACCCCGGTAAGACCCTGGGTATTGTGGGTGAGTCCGGTTCCGGTAAGTCCGTTGCTTCCATGGCGATCATGGGCCTGCACCCGACCACCGCTGACATCACCGGTTCGGTTAAGTACAACGGCACCGAGCTGCTGGGTCTGAGCGATAAGGAAATGTGCGCATACCGCGGCAAGGAAATCTCTATGATTTTCCAGGATCCGCTGTCCTCGCTGACCCCCGTGTACACCATTGGTGACCAGATTGCTGAGGTGCTCAAGGTCCACAACAAGGGCATGAGCAAGCAGGCTATCAAGGACCGTTCCATCGAACTGATGCGTATGGTGGGTATTCCTTCGCCGGCTGACCGCCTGCGTTCCTTCCCGCACGAGTTCTCCGGTGGTATGCGTCAGCGCATCATGATCGCTATGGCGATTGCGAATGACCCCCGCGTGCTCATCGCCGATGAGCCCACCACCGCACTGGATGTGACCATTCAGGCGCAGGTGTTGGAGGTTATGCAGAAGGCTCAGGAAGAGACCGGCGCAGCGACCATCATGATTACCCACGACCTCGGTGTTGTGGCTGGTATGGCTGACGACATTCTGGTGATGTACGCCGGTAAGCCGGTGGAGATTGCGAAGGCAGAAGACCTGTACAAGCATCCCTCCCACCCGTACACCATCGGTCTGCTGGGTGCGGTCCCGCGTGTGGACCGTTCCGAGAAGGTCTCCCTGGTTCCGATTGAGGGTACCCCTCCGAACCTGATTAACCCGGTGACCGCGTGCTCCTTCCGCCCGCGTTGCCCCATCGCTAAGAGCGGTGGCCAGTGCTGCCAGGACTCCAACGGCGAGCCCGATCTGCAGCTGCTGGAAGGCGTTGGCGAGGGCCACTACTCCTCCTGCACCATCTCTCAGGAGCTGGTCGGTAAGACCGCTGACGAGCTGTACCCGGTTCCGGAGCCCCCGGTATCGAAGTACGACGGTATTCCGCGTGAGGAGCGTGCCCCCGTCCTGGAGGTCCGCAACGTCAAGAAGCACTTCCCGCTCATGAAGGGTGCACTGATTAAGCGCCGCGTGGGCACTGTGAAGGCTGTGAACGGCCTGTCCTTCGATATTCGTGAGGGCGAGTGCTTCTCCATCGTGGGTGAGTCCGGTTGTGGTAAGACCACCACCCTGCTGGAAATCATGGAGTTCAACAAGAACACCGACGGTGAGATTCTGATTAACGGAACCTCCACCAAGGACGGCAAGTCCGCAGGTGAGATTCTTGAGCTGCGTAAGAACCAGCAGATGGTGTTCCAGGACCCCACCGGTGCTTTGGATCCACGCTTCACCGTTTACGAGGTGCTTGCTGAGCCCCTGGAAAACCAGGGCATGAACAAGGCAGACATCAAGAAGCGCGTCATCGAGCTGATGCACATTGTGGGTCTGCAGCCTGACCACGTGAACCGCTTCCCGAACCAGTTCTCTGGTGGTCAGCGTCAGCGTATCGGTATTGCTCGTGCGCTTGCCGTGAACCCCAAGCTCGTGGTTCTGGATGAGCCGGTGTCCGCACTGGACGTGTCCGTCCAGGCTGGTGTGATCAACCTGCTGGAGGAGCTGCGTGCAAACCTGGGCCTGAGCTACCTGATGGTTGCTCACGACCTCGCGGTGATTCGCCACGCATCCGACCGCGTTGCAGTGATGTACCTGGGTCGTATTGTTGAGATTGGTGACGTCGACCAGGTGTTCGACAACCCGATTCACCCGTACACCCGTGCACTGCTCTCGGCGATTCCGGTTCCGGATCCCGAGGTTGAGGCAAAGCGCCACCGCATTATGCTTGAGGGCGACCTGCCCACTCCGGTGAACGCGCCTAAGGGTTGTGGCTTCTCGAGCCGTTGCCCGGTCTTCAAGCTGCTGCCTGAGGACAAGAAGCGTCGTTGCCTGGAGGAGATGCCGGAGCTGACCCCCGTTGAGGGTGAGGATCACGGTTATGCTTGCTACTACCCTGAGGCTGAGGCCGCTACGGTGTAGCTCTAGAGTCGGCTGAATAAGTCGCATGTGTGCCGAGGGGCGAATATTCGTTGAATATTCGCCCCTCGGGTTTTTTATGCCCGGTATCGGTGGGCTGTACGTTGTTCGAGATTGTCACCTAGTGAGACGGTGCGAGCCGCAGAATGTGGCGCTAGGCACTGAAACCACCAAGAAAACAGGAAAAACTGCACTGACTAGGCGTAACCTTTCTCACCATTCAAGATATGAATATTTATGGAAGAGCTTTCCTGCTGGCAGTAAGCCATAATTAAGCCTGTGGGTGCGCCGCTAGGGGCGTACCTCAAGGAACACATTCATAGACCGGCACTAATTCATCGCTCACCGCACCCTATTGCGGCGCATGAGCAGGGAATCCTTGACGCTTTCCTGCAGGATTATTGAGGGTCAAACGTATAAGAGGACACTCTCATGGAGAAGAATTTCATCCTGAACCGTCGTACCGTTCTCGGTGGCGCTGCAGCACTGGGTACCGTGGGCGTACTGGCTGCGTGCGGCTCGTCCAAGGACTCCAAGGCAACCACCAAGGGTGCAACCGTGGGCACCGATGCCAAGGAGCTTTATGACCTTGCTGAGGCCGCTGTTTCTGAGCTGAAGGATGGCGGCACTCTGCGCCTGGCTATTCCGGGTATTGGTCCGGACTTCAACCTTTTCAGCGCGGATGGCAACTCCCTGTACACCCAGACCGCTATGAGCCCCGTGGCTTACGCAGGCCTGTGGCAGGGTGACCCCCTGGGTAAGCGCACTCTGGCTCCCGAGTTTGCGAAGAGCTTCGATGTCGCCGAAGAAAACGGTCTGCCCGTCGTCTCCATTGAGCTGAACCCCCAGGCTAAGTTCAACGATGGTACCCCCATCGACTACAAGGCTCTGCAGGCTACCTGGAACATCCTCAAGAGCACCGATGGTGACTACAAGGTCGGAAGCAGCGGCATCTACAGCAGCATTGCTTCCGTGGAGCGCGACGGTGATGACTTCAAGGTGAAGGTAACCTTCTCCGCACCTTACTACCCGCTGAATACCCTCTTCGCTGGCATTGTGCACCCGGCTCTGCTGGACAAGGAACTCTTCAACACTGGTTTCGTTGACAAGCCGCACCCCGAGTACTGGGTTGGCCCCTTCACCATTGCTGAAGGTGGTTGGAACTCGACCGAGAAGACCCTGACCCTGACCCGCAACGACAAGTGGTGGGGCGAGAAGCCCGTTCTGGAGCGCATTGTCTTCCGTCAGATGGATCCCGCTGCTGAGCGCGCGGCATTCAAGAACGATGAGCTTGATGCGATTGGTGCTACCACCGCTTCCGCATACAAGGAGCTCAAGGACGTTGCTAACATCGAGATCCGCCGAGGCTCTCGCCTGTTCTCCGGTGGCGTGACCATGAACCCCGCCCGCATGCAGGATGTTGCTCTGCGCCGCGCTGTGGTTACTGGTCTGAACCGTGAGGCTCTCGCCAAGGTTCGTTTCCAGGGCCTGGATTACGAAGAGAAGCTTCCCAACTCGATGATTCACATGCCCTTCAACGAGTACTACCAGGACACCTACCCGACCCCGAACAACGATGCTGCTGCTGCATCCAAGATTCTGGAAGATGCAGGCTACACCAAGAACGGTGAGTTCTACGAGAAGGACGGCAAGCAGGCTGCCTTCAAGTTCTCCATCTTCGGTGAGGATCCCACCTCCAAGGCTGTCGGTCAGACCCTGGTTCAGCAGCTGAAGTCCGTAGGTATTAATGCTGAGCTCGACTCCCGTGCTGTTAGCGAGTTTAACAAGACCATGGCCTCCAAGGACTACGACGCAACCTCCTCCGGTTTCGCTCCGAGCTCCCCGGATGCTACCGAGGCTACCGAGCAGTTCTACATGCGCCGTAAGCCTGAGGAAGCTGGTTCCGATGAGATCAATGAGATGATCGCAAAGATGAAGCTCATTGCTGACGACAAGGAACGCAACCAGGCTTGCAATGAGATCGAGAAGAAGCACCTGGCTGAGTTTGCAGTGCTGATTCCGCTCATCAATGGTCCCGAGTACAAGTTCGTGAAGAAGGGTCTGCGCAACTACGGCGTGTCCCTCTTCCAGGGCACCGGTATTCACTGGGAGAAGGTTGGTTGGGCTAAGTAAGTCCTCATCCCGTCACCTCCTAGGTGAATAGCCTAGAGCTATTGAAAGTGTCCACCCGGATGATCCGGGTGGGCACTTTTTGCATTTCTGGAGGGGTTACTTTGGAGGCTTTGGTATACCGATGTAGGGGAGCGGTAGTATAGCTATCCGTCAAAATCTGAAAAATTCGCACAAAAACAGCGTATATATAGTATGAATATTCAAAAATCACGATAAATATTAAGAAATATTGTGAAAATACTTGGTTTTTGCTTTCGGCGTGCGCTACAGTGGAGTCATACAAAGTTATGCAGTGCTTTGCATAAATAATCATTACTTCGGGGATACGGGATACACCCGCCCGCACAAGACAGAAGGAAACCACTCCCATGACCGCCAACACCGCATACACCGCGAGTAGCCACGAAGCGACCAAGAACAGCTTCAGCCGCCGCGCCCTCATTGGCGGCACCGCGGCTCTGGGAGCTGTAGGTCTGCTCAGCGCCTGCGGCAACGGCAGCGCAAGCTCTGAAAAGACCAAGGCTGCCGGCGCCGGTGCCAAGATCGAAGACCTCTACAACATCAACGCCCAGGACGTGAACAGCCTGAAGAAGGGTGGCATCCTGCGCCTGCCCGCCGGATCCATCGGTCCGAACTTCAACTACTACACCCAGAGCGGTAACACCAGCGATAACGTCAGTGTTATGAGTACCATCAGCCAGGCTGGAATGTGGAACCTCGACTTTGATGGCACCTACAAGCTGAACACAGACTTCGCTGTCTCCTTCGAGCACAGCAAGAAGGACGATAAGATTCAGGTTGCCATCAAGCTCAACCCCAAGGCTGTCTTCAACGATGGCACCCCCATCACCTACAAGGCGCTCCAGTCCACCTGGAACATCTTCAAGAGCCTGGACAATGGCTACAACATTGTCACCAGCGGCATCTACGAATTCGTTGAATCTGTAGAAAAGGGTGAAGACGACTACAGCGCAACCGTCACCTTCTCCAAGCCCTACTACCCGCTGCAGAGCCTCTTCGGCGAGATTCTGCACCCCGCCCTGGAAGATGTCGAGCTCTTCAACAACGGCTTCGTGGATGCGCCTCACCCCGAGTACTGGGCTGGCCCCTTTACCCTGGCGGATAAGGGTTGGGACTCCACCGCGAAGACCTTCAGCGTTGTACCCAATGACAAGTGGTGGGGCACCAAGCCCCTGCTGGACAAGATCGTCTTTACCCAGATGGAGTCCAGCGCTGCACGTGCCGCGTTCAAGAATGACGAAATTGACGCTATCGGTGCAAGCACCTCCTCCACCTATGCCGAGGTGAAGAATATTGCCGGTACCGAATTGCGTAAGGGTACCCGCCTCTACGCCGGCGGTCTGGATATTAACCCCCGCCGCGTCAAAGATGCTGCCCTGCGTAAGGCAATCTTCGTTGGTACCAACCGTGAAGCACTCGCGAAGATTCAGTTCCAGGGTCTGCCCTATGAGGAAACCATCCCCGGTTCGATGATTCACATGCCCTTCTCGCCCTACTACCAGGATTCTTACCCGACCCCGAATAACAGCGTTTCGGAGGCGCAGAAGATTCTGGAGGCCGCTGGCTACACCAAGAACGGCGACTACTACGAGAAGGATGGCGTAAAGGCTGGCTGCGCTGTGGTGGTCTTTGGTGATGATCCGACCACCAAGGGTAAGGCTCAGACCTTCACTCAGCAGATGAAGGATGTCGGCATTGAAATCCGGATTGATCAGCACTCCGATAGTGAGTTCGCCACCATTCTGGGCAATTGGGACTACGATATTTCCTTCAGTGGTTATTCTGTCTCTACGCCGGATGCAACCGCGGGTACCAAGCAGTTCTACTACTCCGAGAACAACGAAGGTATCGGCAGTAAGGAAATTGACGCCCTGATTGATGCCATGACTCTCATGGAAGACGACAAGGAGCGTAACCTTGCCTGCAATGAGATTGAGAAGAAGCACATGGCTGAGTTCGCCTTCCTGGGTACCATTACGAACGGTCCTGACTTTGTGATGGTCAAGAAGGCTCTGGCTAACTACGGCCCGAGTCTTTACAAGTCGACCGACTGGACTGCTGTGGGCTGGATGAACTCCTAAAAGACGCCTGTCTCGTGAGCGGGTCGAATGCGTATATGCGTGTTCGGCCCGCTTTGCTGTGTCCGTTAGCTATTTTGGGAGGCAGGGTTGTGGGGGGGGGCTGGGGTGTGGGAGGCGGGGTTTTGGGAAGCTGGGAGGGGGTGCTGCGCGACGGGATGTGGGGGATGTCGATATGTATTTAGGCCCGATGCCTTAGGCTCTGTCGTAATAATTAAGAAATATTTATCGTGTTGCGCACCTGTAGTGATGCGTGTGGTGTACACTACTAAAAATAATAAATGTGGCTTAGAACATAGCTTTAGGTCACATTATTTTGCATGGCTTGACCTGCCGGCCCATCACCGCAGATGGCAGGCGCTCCCGTAGGCGGAAACCCCGCCTCCAGAGCATGCGAGCCACCCACTCTACACTGCAAACACTGCATCAGCGCAGTCCACACCCACAAGGAGCCCATCATGAGCCCCCACCCCATCCCCTCCTCCCTCTCCGGTTTCAACCCGATCATGAGCCGCCGCGTACTGTTCGGCGGCGCAACCGCCGTCGCTGCTGCCGGCGTACTGAGCGCTTGTGGCTCCTCATCCTCCAAGACCGAGCACAAGGCAAGCGAAACCCCGTTCTACGAAATCAACGAGCAGGACCCCTCAAAGCTCAAGCAGGGCGGTACCCTGAACCTGAGCACCTACTCCCTGGGCCCGGACTTCAACCGCTTCTCCCAGAATGGCTCGAGCACCTCCGTCTCCGAAACTATGGGCATTATCGCCGGTGCGGGCATCTGGCGCAGCACCTTCAAGGGCGAAGATGAGCTCGACCCCAACTACTGCCTCGGCTTCGAAGCTAAGGAAGTAGACGGCAAGATCACCGCCGAGGTTCGCCTGAACCCCAAGGCAGTCTTCAATGACGGCACCCCCATCGACATCGACGCCCTCAAGGCAACCTGGCAGATTCAGCGTGACCCCGAGGGCGCGTACAAGATTGGCGCTGCAGGTATCTACGAGTTCATCGAAAGCGTTGAAGCTATCGACGGCGACCGCTACCACGCACGCGTTGTCTTCAAGACCGCACACAACCCCGTCAAGGGTCTGCTCTTCGGCGGAATCCTGCACCCGGCAATGCTTGACATAAACCTCTTCAATGAAGGTTTCGTGGACAACCCCCACCCCGAGCTCGGTTGCGGCCCCTTCACCCTGGCACCCAACGGCTGGAACTCCTCCGAGAAGACCTTCACTGCTGTGCCCAACGACAAGTGGTGGGGTGACAAGCCCAAGCTGGACCGCATCGTCGTGCGTGAAATGGCAGACCCTGCAGCTCGCGCCGCATACAAGAATGGCGAATTGGACGCAGTGGAATCACGTACCCTCAGCGCCTACAACGAGATGAAGGATGTTGCGAATTCCGAGATTCGCCGCGGTCGCCGCCTCTTCGCCGGCGGCATGAACCTGAACGCAGAGCACATCACCGATACTGCTGTGCGTAAGGCAATCTTCCTGGGTATCGACCGTGGTGCTCTGGCAAAGATTCGCTTCCAGGGTCTGCCCTACGAAGAAGAAGTTCCCGGCTCGATGCTGCTGTTGAGCTCCTCCCAGTACTACCGTGACAACTACCCGGCACGTAACCCGGAGGAAGCGCGCAAGGTCCTGGAGAAGGCAGGCTACACCAAGTCTGGCGACTTCTACGCGAAGGACGGCAAGACCATCACCCTGAAGCTGACCACCTTCGGTGATGACGCCACCACCAAGGGCCAGGCACAGACCTTCATTCAGAGCATGAAGGAAATCGGCATTAACTTCGAGCTCGACTCGCGTGCGCAGTCCGAATTCTCGAAGGTTGTTGGTAACCGAGAGTACGACGTGAGCATTTCGGGCTTCGGCGTGGGCTCCGAGCCGACCAGTGCAGCCGAGTACTTCTACCACTCTAAGAACTGGAACGGCGTCGGCACCCCCGAAATCGACGCTATGGTCGACGAGATGGTCACCATTCTCGACGACGCTAAGCGCGCCGAGAAGTGCAACGAAATTGAGAAGAAGCACATGAGCGAGGTTTGCCTCTTCATCCCGTTCCTCAATGGTCCGGACTTCAAGGCATGCCGCCCGAAGCTCGCTAACTACGGTGCGTTCCTCTTCAAGAGCCTCGACTGGTCTACGGTCGGCTGGATGGCGTAAGCCGCAGTTTTAAGCTCCCCGCCCCTATACGTTTTCGCAGTGTCGTATAGGGGTGGGGGGCTTTTTCTTTTGGAGGGTTCAAGGCGCTTTAGCTGCCCATCGATGTGCTTTTAACGTGTAATGATTCTCAAAGCATCGGATGTGACGCGCTCGCGCGCCAATGCGACATAATATTTCATTTTTTAGTTTTCACACGCGGCTTCCGCGCAATGATGCGGGTTTAGATGCCGAACCCGTGATTTTTAGACAGTGTATAGTTCTTCCAGAGTCTGGACTGTGGTCTGCGTCGCTTCTTTTGGGGGTATACTGTGTTTCAACCACAAACAATGTGGGGGCTCTCACAAAGGTGATGGGCGGGAGCTTCGGCGCTCCCGAAAAATCGGCGCACAACACGGTGCGCTTATCGAATAGCACCTGAGCCCTCCGGCATGAGGAGAATACATGACTCATCTACGTATTAATCGCCGTACCCTGCTGACCGGCACCGTTGCCCTGGGTACCGTCGGCCTGCTCGCTGCATGCGGCGGCGGCTCTGACAAGAAGATCAGCGGTAAGGCTGCATCAAGCACCGAGGAAATCGTCAAGAACCTCGAAATCAACAAGCAGGACCGCTCCTCCCTCAAGCAGGGTGGCGAGTTCCGCGGTAGCGTCTCTGCAGTCGGCCCGAACTTCAACATTCTGACCCAGAGTGGCTACACCACCGCGAACCTCACCGCATTCGGTGGCCCCTGTAACATCCCCTCCGCTATCGGCTTCACCTCCCTGAGCCCTGCTGGCGAATACAGCCTCAACGACGACTATGTCAGCGACTACAAGGCAGAGACCGTTGGCGGCGTGCAGACCATCACCTTCAAGCTCAACTCTAAGGCTGTCTTCAACGACGGCACCCCCGTTGACGTTGAGGCAATCCGCGCCGCGTGGACCGTCTACCGCAACCCCGATGACGGCTACAACGTCATCGCAACTCCCTTCTGGCAGCAGGTGGCGTCCATCGACCCCGTGGATGGCGACAAGACCCGCGTCAAGATCGTTATGTCCAAGCCCCTGTACCCTGCCGAAACCCTCGGCCTGCTCGGTCTGCACCCCGCACTGACCGACAAGGAGCTCTTCAACAACGGATTCGTGAACAAGCCTATGGATCAGTACTGGTCTGGCCCCTTCAAGATTGGCGAGTGGAACTCTTCGGCTAAGACCCTCACCCTCGTACCCAATGACAAGTGGTGGGGTGAGAAGCCGCTGCTGGACCGCATTATCTGGCGTGAAATGGGCGACGAAGCAGAGCGCGCAGCGTTCAAGAATGGCGAGCTGGACAGCATCGGCTTTGCTGGCCTGGCAACCTACAATGCTGTCAAGGGTCAGCCCGGTGTCCAGATTCGTACCGGCCAGAGCCTCGGCGTGATCAACCTGCAGTTCAACCCGACCCGCGTGACCGACACCGCTCTGCGCCGTGCAGTCTTCGCAGCGGTTGACCGCTCTCAGCTGGCTAAGGTCAAGTTCGGCCAGATCAACTGGGAAGAGCCCCTGACCGGCTCCCTGATCGCTATGCCCTTCCAGAAGGGCTACCAGAACAACATGCCGTCCAACCCCGGCGCCGAGGCTGCGGCAAAGATCCTGGAAGCAGCAGGCTACTCCAAGTCCGGCGACTACTACGCCAAGGACGGCAAGACTGCAGGCTTCTCCATCACCTACTTCGGTTCGGATGCAACCTCTCTGGCTCAGTTCCAGAACCTCGAGCAGCAGCTCAAGGCGGCAGGTATTAAGCTCGAGCAGGACAACCAGCCGCAGTCCCAGTTCAACTCCGTGATGGGCGCTAAGCAGTACGACTGCGCCTTCTCCGGTTGGGGCATTGGTGCTGACCCCGCCGACAGCGTTCAGTACTTCTACACCAGCGAAATTAACGAGGGTGTGGGCGATCCTGAGCTGGATAAGTACATTGCCTCCATTTACGAGAAGGAATCCCACGAGGAGCAGTTGAAGATGGCTGCTGAGGCTGAGAAGCAGCACATGGAGAAGGTCGCTATTTACTTCCCCTACGCTAACGGCCCCAGCTACGTAGCTGTGAAGGAGAAGCTGGCTAACTACGGTCCTTCCCTCTTCGCAACCAGCTACACCGACCCCAAGCGCTGGGTCAATGTGGGTTGGCAGAACTAAAGCCACATGTTAATTTTCTGGATTCCTATTCGGTAGTTTCTGAATTTTCGGAGGTGCCGGCATAAGACTCCGGAGGGCAAAGTCCCGCGGTATTCCGCCTCAGCGGCGGGGTACTGCGGGGCTTTTCTGTGTTTTTGATGGGGGGTTTGTGGTGGGGTGGTTTCGGGGATTGGCTGAAATATTTTCCCTAAAACGGTGAACTAGGTCATAGTGCGTGGGAAATGTGTGTATACTAATCTCAATGCAAAATGTGCGTGCTGTCACAAAGATGTGCGGGTTGTGTTCCCCCGCGTACAAAAATTCAGCATCTCACCTAACCGAGGAAAACTAATGACCACTTTCACTCTCAACCGTCGTACCCTGCTCACCGGCACCGTTGCCCTGGGTACCGTCGGCCTGCTCGCAGCCTGCGGCGGCAACTCCTCCAAGAACGAAACCAGCGCTCTCTCTGCCGGTGACGACCTGTCCAAGGCAGTCTCCTACAACGAGAAGGATCGCTCCGCCCTCAAGGACGGCGGCGAGCTGCGACTGAGCGCTGATGGCATCGGCCCGAACTTCAACATCCTCAACACCAACGGCTACACCGCCGGTAACCTGAATATTCAGGCGGCTATCAACTCTGCCTTCACCGGCGGCTTCTACGCTGACTTCCGCGGCGAGTCGCACATGAACAAGGACTACGTCACCGAATACAAGGCGCAAACCGTTGACGGCGTGCAGACCGTGACCTTCAAGATCAACCCCAAGGCAGCCTTCAACGACGGTACCCCCATCGACGTGAACGCCGTCAAGAGCTACCAGACCATCTACACCGCCGCGGCATCCGGTTCGGACTACCAGATCACCCCCTCGCCCATCTGGGAACAGGTCGCAAGCGTCGAGGCTGTGGACGGCGATACCCGCCACGTGAAGGTCACCATGTCCAAGCCCTGGTACCCCATCGAAGGCAGCTTCACCTCGTTCCTGCACCCGGCATTCGCCGACCCCAAGTTCTTCAACGACGGCCTGAACGACAAGCCCCTCGACCAGTACTGGGCAGGTCCCTTCAAGGTCGGCGAGTGGAACTCCTCCTCCAAGGTGCTCACCGTCGTCCGCAACGAGAAGTGGTGGGGCACCAAGCCCGCTCTTGAGCGCATCACCTGGCGTGAAATGAGCTCCCAGGCAGAGCAGGCAGCTTACAAGAATGGCGAAATCGACTACGTGGACGCCAGCACCCTCAGCTCCTATAACGAGCTCTCCGGCGTGGCAAACACCGACATCCGCAAGGGTAGCGCTCTCAGTGTGGGCAACTACGAAATCAACCCGGAAAAGGTGCCCCTGCCCGTCCGCCGCGCATTCGTTGCAGCCCTCAACCGTGAGCAGCTGCAGAAGCTGCGCTACGAGAAGCTCGGCTGGAAGGAAACCCTGCCCGGCTCCATGTGCATGCTGCCCATGCAGGAAGGCTACCAGGACAACTACCCGACCAAGCTCGGCAAGGACGTCGCTACCAAGATCCTTGAGGACGCAGGCTACACCAAGAACGGCGACTACTACGCCAAGGACGGCGCTAAGGTCTCCTACCCGGTCATCACCTTCGGTAGCGACCCGGTTGTCAGCTCCACCGCACAGTTCCTCGTCCAGCAGATGAAGGAAATCGGCGTTGAACTGACCATCGAGAACCACGGTGCCTCCGAAATGTCGAGCATCATCTCCTCGAAGAACTTCGCGATTAAGACTGGCGGTTACGGCATCACCACCTCCCCGGTGGATGCAGCGAACTACTTCTACATCTCCGAGACCAACAACGGTCACGGTAAGGATCTGGACTCGCTGGCAGCAACCATGATGTCCACCGAGGACCCGAAGGAACAGCTCAAGATCATGAACGAGCTGGAGAAGCGCCACCTGGACGAGGTCGCCATCTACGTGCCCACCCACAACGGCCCGAACTTCAAGGCGTGCCGTAAGGGCCTGGCGAACTACGGCCCCATGCTCTTCGGCCTGCCCTACTACAACCCGAACGTATGGATCAACGTCGGTTGGGAGAAGCAAAACTAAGCGTTGAGCACCGCTCACACACTCCATAAGGGGTAAAAGCGCTACAGCGGCGTGTTACAAAAGGATTAAAACCTTCTGTAGCACGCCGCTTTCCCGTTCCTAAGAGAGTCGCACGGATATACTTAAAACAAATGTGGGCATTCTGCCCGCAACCCCGGCAGAGACTGTCCTCCCGCCGGGTTGGAGTGTGGGTTACGCACCGTTCGCGTACCGCCTCCACAACACTGCGAATACTCTAGGAGAAATTCCATGAAGAGCATGTCTGTCTCTCGCCGTACCCTCCTGACCGGCACCGTTGCCCTCGGCACCGTTGGTCTACTGGCTGCCTGCGGCAGCTCGAAGGAAAAGGTTGGCGGTAGCGCCGCTAACAACGCTGAAGATATTCTGAAGAACCTTCAGGTCAACAAGCAGGACCGTTCCTCCCTCAAGCAGGGTGGCACCCTGACCCTCGCGGCTACCGCCCTGGGCCCCAACTTCAACCTGCAGACCCAGAGCGGCTACACCTCCAGCAACCTGGACGCTCTGGCACCCTGCAACATTCCCGCCGTGATGGGCTTCTACACCATGAGCCCCGAAGGCGAAGGTACCCTCAACCCCGAGTTCTGCACCGAGCACAAGACCGAGACCGTCGATGGCGTGCAGACCGCGACCTTCAAGATCAACCCCAAGGCTGCCTTCAACGACGGCACCCCCATGGACGTGAACGCTGTTCGCGCCGTGTGGAAGGTCTACCGCGCAACCACCGACAACCCCTACCACATCACCGACAACACCATGTGGCAGCAGGTTGAGAGCATCGAGGCTGTGGACGGCGACAACTTCCACGTCAAGGTCACCATGAAGGCTCCGTACTACCCCTCCGAGGGTCTGTGCGCCTTCGCAATCCACCCCGCCCTGGAAGACGTCAACCTCTTCAACGAAGGCTTCGTTGACAAGCCCCTCGACCAGTACTGGGCAGGTCCCTTCAAGGTTGGCGAGTGGAACTCCTCCCAGAAGGTGCTCACCCTGGTCAAGAACGACAAGTGGTGGGGCGATAAGCCGGTGCTGGACCGCATCATCTGGCGTCAGATGGACTCCGAAGCAATCCGTGCAAGCTTCAAGAACGGCGAACTGGACGCCTTCACCTTCGTTGGCGCAACCAGCTACAACGCTGTGAAGGGCCAGGCAGGCACCGAGATTCGCCAGAGCCAGAACACCAACGTCAACATCATTCAGCTGAACCCCAAGCGCATCGAGGACCTGGCACTGCGCCGCGCAATCCTCGCTTCTGTGGACCGCGAGCAGATCGCTAAGGCATACTTCTCGCAGCTCGGCTGGACCGAGCCGCTGCCCGGCTCCATCATCGCAATGCCGTTCCAGAAGGGTTACCAGAACAACTACGCTGGTGACACCGGTGCACAGGCAGCTGGCAAGATTCTGGAGGCCGCAGGCTACTCCAAGTCCGGCGACTACTACGCTAAGAACGGCAAGGTTGCTGGCTTCGCCCTGACCTCCTTCGGTTCCGAGGCTGTCTACCAGGCGGTCTACCAGATTCTGGAGCAGCAGCTGAAGTCCGCAGGTATCCGCCTGAGCGCTGACAACCAGCCGCAGTCGAACTCCAACTCCGTGCTTGGCCAGAAGAGCTACGAAGCAATCTTCACCGGTTGGGGCGTTCTGCCCGACCTGGCTTCCTCGGCACCCTACTTCTTCACCACCGAGGTGTTCGGAGTCGGTGACCCCGAAGTTGATAAGCTCATCGAGAAGCTGCAGAACACCGAGAAGGAAGACGAGCGCATCAAGATCGCTAACGAGGCGGAGAAGCTCTACTACGAGAAGGTCGCAGTGTACCTGCCCTACGCAAACGGCCCGATGTACGCCGCTGTCAAGGCTAAGGTTGCGAACTACGGTCCGTCCCTGTTCAAGCAGAGCTACACCAGCGCTGACTACTGGGTCAACGTTGGCTGGCAGGAGTAGAACAGACGGGAGTAATACCGCTTTCGGTAATGCTCTAGCCGTCCTGTAGGACTCGAAATCCCGGGTACTCTCAAACGAGAGTGCCCGGGATTTTTCTGTCCCGCTTGTTCTGTGTCCTTTAGCTGGATACATTAGCGGGATATGTAATTACAAAAACGAGGGGGAGGGGAGCGCCGCCCTAGCATCGCCCTAACCGGTTGCTACCACTCGCCCATGTACAGGGCGCGCTCCTGCAGATACCTCAACAGGTTCGGGTTCTGCCGCAGATAGAAGATGCGGTAAATGCCGCCTCCAGCAACGATGAAAGCCAGCGGGAAGCCCAAAATCACGAGCACACGGCTCATATTGGCGGACAGGTCAAAAGGATCACCGCTGGTTGCCACCAGCACAATCCAGAGAGAATAGCCCACGCAGGCTGGCAGAGTGCCCCACATGCCGCGCACGAGCCAACTCACCAGCGTCACCGCAATGACCCACGCCAGCGCCAACGTGAACTGGTGGCGCTCCGCCTGAGCCCAAGGGAGCGCCCCCACGTAAATAATTGCGGGGATGCCCAGGTACCCGGGGATATTCAGCGAGGCAAGAATATTCACGCAGAAATAGCCCAAGAAAATAGCGCTCAACGACGAGGACAGGAACAGGTGCAGGGGAATCATGCCGTCGCCGCTATAGACGGCGGTCGGGCCCGCGTACACGGTTTCAAACATGAGGGTCAGCGGAGTCATCATGTACTCGATCCAGACGACCAGCGCAAAAGCCCCGAAAATGCCCAGAGCCTGCATCAGCGCAATCAACCGTGAACGCGGATCGTGAGGAATGGTGAAGCTCTGGCCCTTCGCCTTGACGCCGCAGAGATGAACGACAGCCACCATTGCCGCGATGCACAGTACCCAGCGCACGAGGACCCCCGGCAGCTCAGGAAGACCTCCATAAGCCCCCGTAGTGGGGTCGCCCCAGGCTCCGGGGAGCAGAGTAATGGCGTGGGTACCCTCGGGGAGGTGGGTGGAGGAAGCAAGCCGGTGCGGCTCGTAGATAACCCACCACAGAAGGCAGGCTGGAATCAGCGCGGAGAGCTTACGCAACAGAACCGGGAACGGCGCGGACTCATAGATGAGCGCCTCAAGATTGAGCCGGCGCATCAGCCGCCGAACAGGAGAAAGAGCGCGTAGCTCTTTTTGTTGCTCTTCCCACACTCCGGTATCCCACGTCCTAGTATCAGAAGACATCATCGTACTCCATATCACCTGAGAACTTCCTTGTTGAGGTTATTCCCACACTAGCAGAAATACCCCCCGGCTAGTGTGTAACGCCAAGCTGATCCCCACTCGAATATCAGGGCATAAGGAAAGGGGGCCCCACCGTAATGGTGGGGCCCCCTTTAGAGCCATAGTTAGAGCCTCAGAAAGCGAACTACTTAGTGGTCACCTTCAGGACAGTGCTCAGGTTCTGGTGAGCAACGCCCGGCAGACCCTTGACCTCAGCAAACTTGCGGGTGTTGGTCACGATAACCGGGGTAATCAGCGGGTAACCCGCCTCCTTGATGACCTCGGGATCGAACTCAATCAGAGCGTCGCCAGCAGCAACAACGTCGCCCTTAGCAACCTTCACGCTGAAGCCCTTACCGTCCAGGTTCACGGTATCCAGACCAACGTGAATCAGCAGCTCAATGCCGTTCTCCAGCTTCAGACCCACAGCGTGGCCCGAGGGGTAGGTTGCAGCAACCTTACCGGCAGCGGGAGCAACAACAGTGGTACCGGTCGGCTCAATAGCCACACCCTCGCCCAGCTTGCCAGCAGCGAAGATCGGGTCCGGAACATCAGACAGAGCAACAGCAGTACCCTCAATCGGAGCGTGCAGCTCGATGACCTCACCAGCGGAAGTAGCGGAAGCAGCGGGTGCAGCAGCGGCGGTCGCAGTAGCGGCAGCAGCCGGAGCAGCCTTAGCAGCAACAGCCTCAGCCTTAGCCTTGGGGGCATCCTCAGCAGCCTCTTCCTTTGCGCGCTGAGCAGCATGCTTCGCAGCATCAGCCTTCGACTCATAACCGAAAATCAGAACACCGGTCATAGCACCGAAGAACGCAATCGCCAGACCAATCGCGTACAAGTGAGAAGGCTGCATAGCCGGAATCGACAGCAGCGAAGTAAACGCAAACGCGTAGGACTTAACACCCAGGAAGGAAATGGTAGCGCCACCAATAACAGCGGGAACCAGAATAATCGGGATCACGCGCTTGTAGCGGAGCACAACACCGTACAGGGACGGCTCAGAAATACCACCGAGCAGACCGGACATCGACGCACCAACAGCGGTCTGGCGCAGCTCGCGGTCGTGCTTAGCCTTAATAGCCACACCGGTCACAACACCGAACACAGCGAAGTTGTAAGCACCCATCGGGGACTGAATGAAGTCAGTACCCATGGTCTGCAGGTTGTTAATCATGACAGCGTTCAGCGGCCAGTGCAGACCCAGCGGAACCATGAACAGGTACAGGCCAGCAATCAGAGCACCAACCAGAGCCGGAGCCTGGTCGTTAACCATCTTCAGGAAGTCAGAGATGCCCATAGCAACACCGATACCGATGGGGCCAACCAGGAACGCGGTCACCGGAACCAGAACGATGACCGAAATCATCGGCACGAACACCATCTGCAGCATCGAAGGAATAACCTTCTTCAGGAAGCGCTCAAACGGAGCCAGCAGAGCAACAGCCAGCAGCGGGGGGAAGACCTGGCCGGTGTAGCTGAATGCGTACAGCGGCAGATCCAGACCGAAGAACGGAACATTCAGAATCTTGGTGGCGGGGTCAGCCAGAGCGGTCAGATCGGTGAAGGTACCGGTCATCAGCGCAGCGGGGATAGCCGCACCAACCCACATGTTCGCGCCCAAACGCTTAGCAGCGGTAGCGCCCAGCATGATGGGCATGAAGTTCAGAACCGACAGCGAAGCAGCCTTCAGGATGTACCAGAAAGCGAACTGCTGCATCCACTGGGTGTTCAGCGCCTTAGCAGCCTCCGGGTCAGCCACACGAGCACCGTTAATGATGTCGATGTTCACGCTCTGACCGGTCAAGTCAGTGTACTGGCCGAAGAAGCCCAGCTGCTGCAGGAACACAATCAGGGTCAGAATCATCGAGGTACCCAGAAGTGCCCACAGCAGAGGACGGAAGGAGTCAGACAGAACGTCGAAGACGTTGGTAAGCCAGCCGGACTTCTTACCTTCAGCCTCAACCTTGGTGTCACCCTCAGCGTGGCCGGACATAGAAGGCAGAGCGTTGATCTCGTTGTACACAGCCTCAACGCGCTCGCCCAGCACCACCTGAGTCTGGCCGGACTGCTCAATCACAGAGAGAACGCCGGGCAGGCCCTCAATCTTCTTGTTCTGCACTGCATCGTTAGACACAGGAGTGACACGAAGGCGGGTTGCACAGTGAGTAATGTGCGCGATGTTCTCGGGGCCACCCAGGCCGTCAAGAATCTTCTCGCCAAGTTCGCGGTTATTCACGATACTTCCTTAGATATGCGGTCAATGTCTACTAAACGTTGCTACAGGAGGCTGCGCTCGCTGAGAGAACCCCAGACTCGGGAAAACCCAGCCCGGGAAAACCCAGAAGCGGGTAACACCCCAGAAAACACAAAAGACCCGAGTCTCTCGACCACCGGAAGCACTACGCTCGTGCCCACTATGGAGCTTCGGTACAGCAAATAGAGGGGATTTTCGGCAGGTACATGCTGCCGTCCCATACGGTGTTGAGTAACTCAGGTCTTGCCTGCCAAACCAGTAACAATCCTGAAGAAGGTTTCCCTTCTCAAATAGTTCCCTGTAACTCTAAGGGTTTTCCCAGGTTAAGAGCAAGGTGGGAACAGAAGGCTATCAGAAGCTGTTAAAAGTTTCACGCAAGTGATAGCTGAGACACGCTCCCGGCGCTGCTTGCGGGAGCCTCCCGGCAGGGTTTCGGCGGGGCTCTGGCAGGGTTCCGGTACGCCCTGAAACACCCTGACACGCACCGGACGGGGCGCCCTCGAAGACGCGAAAAGGCCCCGCATCCACAGGATACGGGGCCCACACGCTACCGAAGCAGCTACCCTCCGACTAACTACTTCTTAGCCGGGAAGAAATTCAGCGGAGCAACTTCCAGCTCAGGGTAATGACGCTTCTGCCAGCGGCGGTTACGATGCGCATTCACCTCAATCAGCGCGGCACCCAGAGCACCGGCACCCAGAGCCGTCCACAGCAGGTGCGGAAGCACAGTAACGAACTGGTGGTACTCCACCAGAACCGGCACGAACAGCGCCGCGAAGAACACCGCCAGCAACGCACCAAACAGCAGAACACGAGCACGGTTGAACGGACGAGCCACCGCAGCCAAATTCCACAGACCCATCATCACCAAAGTAATGAACGAAGCCGTCTGAATCTGACGGATATCCTCAACACCCATGCCACGAGCCGTGAACGTCACCGCCAACAGCATCGCAACCACAATAATCGAGTTCGGAACCGTGTAATTCAGCACGCGACGCAAGAAGCCCGGCACATAACGGCGCGAATTCGGCAACAGAGTCAACGCGAAGGACGACGCACCCACAATCAAGAAGTCCGCAGTCGAGTACTGACGCGGCAAGAACGGGAAGGTCAAACCGAAAATACTGAATAGAACACCCAGAAGAATCGCGAAACCAGTCTTCGTCAAGAACAGGTTCGCCACCATCTCAATGTTCGTAATGACCTGACGGCCCTGCTCCAGCGCAGCCGGCAGAGACGAGAACTTACCGTCCAGCAGCACCAGGCGAGAAACAGCCTTCGTCGCCGGAGCAGCGTTACCCATCGCAATACCCAAGCTTGCATGCTTGAGCGCCAGAGCGTCATTAATGCCGTCACCGGTCATCGCCACAACATGGCCGCGCTCCTTCAGAGCAATCACCATGTTCTTCTTCTGCTCGGGCGACACACGACCGAAAATATTGTGAGTAGCCGCAGCCTCAGCGAGCTCCGGACCGTCCTCAGGCAGAGTCGACGCATCAACCGCGCCCGCAGAAGTATCCATACCCGCAGTCTTCGCAGCCGCAGCCACAGTGAACGGATTATCACCCGAGAAGACCTTCAAAGTCACGCCCTGACGGTGGAAATACTCCACAATCTGAGGCGCATCCGCACGCACATTCTCACGGAAAATCACGAACAAAACCGGGGTAGCATCCGACGGGATCTTCTGAATCGGCTCATCCTTCTCATTGCGAACCACCGCAGAAGCATGCGCCAAAACCATCGTGCGCAGACCCAGCGCCGCCAGCTCAGCGGCACGCTCACGCTCGGCGGTACCCTTGGCGAGAAGCGCCTCCGGGGCACCCAGAAGCCACGCACCCGAATCCTTAAACTCAATCGCGCTAAAACGCAGAGCCGAGGAGAACGGCACAATACCGCTCACCGACGCCGAGGAATTATCCGGGAAACCACCGGTCAGAGCCGCAGCGGTCGGGTTCGCGTTCTCATCGTGACCAAACCACGCCAGCGCCTCATTCCAGCCAGCGGGCAGAGAAGCACGCCAAGAAGCGTGCTCGGCAGAGTCGGCATCCGGGCCCTCAGCCTCAGCAACGGTGTCCAGCGGGCGCACCGAATCAAAAATCACGCCACCCTCAGTCAGGGTGCCGGTCTTATCGAAGCAGACCACATCCACACGAGCCAGAACCTCAACCGCAGGCTGCTCCTGCACCAGGATGTTGTGCTTACGACCCAGCGCCACAGCCGCAGCCGCAAACGCCAGGGTAGTCATCAGCGCCAGACCCTGCGGAATCATCGAAGCAACCGAAGACACCACAGCAATAGAAACCTGCTCCCACAGGTGGTTCTGCTGCACGGTCTCCAGGCCACCAGCCGCCTGAATCTGACCCCACGACACCACAGGAATAATGACCGCAAGACCCACCGTAATCCAGCGGACCACACGGTTCAGCGCATCACGCAGCTCAGACTGAATACGCGAGAACTGGCGCGCCTCATCAGAAATCTTGCTTGCACGAGAATTCGCACCCACATGAGACAGCAGGACGCGGCCGGTACCACCCAGCACACTCGACGCCGACAGCACCATATCGCCGGGGCGCTTAGCAATCGGGTCGTTCTCACCGGTCAGCAGAGACTCATCCAGCTCCAAAGAATCGGAGGTGAGCACAACAGCGTCCGCAGGAACCTGATCGCCTCGCTTGAGGATGACAACGTCACCCTCAACCAGCTGCTCCATCGGAACCTCAACGCTCTTACCGTCACGCACGGCAGTAGCGGGGGAACGATCCAGCAGGGAGATGCGGTCCAGCTCAAGCTTCGCCTTGTACTCCTGCACAAAACCAATCACCACGTTAGCAATCACGGCTCCCAGGAAGAGCAAATCAGCCCAACGCTGGTACATAATCACCACAGCGCCACAGGCACCCAACACAAAGTTGAAGACCGTGAACAGGTGCGCACGCATAATGCTCCACAGCGTGCGAGAAGACTTATTGTTCTGGGTATTGACCCTACCCTCAGCAGTCAGGCGAGCGACATCATCGCTGCTCAAACCGTGCTGGGCAATATCGAAAGATCCGCTATGCGGTGTTTCAGAATATTCGGGAATGTAGCCGGCAACGGCAGACATCGCCGTTTTCTGCTGAGGATCCATGCAGGGGTCTCTTTCTCGAATGGATGGAATGCTGAACTGAATAGAGTTCAGTATTGCGGACACTACCTTTCAGTGTATCCGTGCAGAAGGGGATAAAGATAATCTCCGCCCTGTAATGAGCTGATATTTCAGCCATTCCAGAGCGGAGATTTAATATATGCGAATAATGGCATATTTTGAGGTAGAAAGTGTATGCGGGACAGTTCGCTAACGCCCCCTAGAATCAGCACGATACCAGAACCAACGCACCAACAGAGTTAGCGCGCTGGCAGAATCAGCGCTCCGGCAGAATCAACAAACGATTCGTCACCGGATGCCTCAACACCTCAATCGGATGCTGATACACCTCAGACAACAACTCCGCCGAACACACCTGCTCAGGGGCGCCCGAAGCAACCACCTCACCACCACGCAACAACACCATACGGTCAGAATACGCAGCCGCCACATCCAAATCATGCAGCACCGTCAACACCGCAGCACCCTCAGCAGCCAACTCACGGCTCACCCGCAACGTCTGCTCCTGGTGCGTAATGTCCAGCGCCGCAGTCGGCTCATCCAAAAGGATCAGCGGAGTCTGCTGAGCAAACACACGCGCCAAATGCGCACGACCACTCTCACCACCGGACAGAGTCGTAATATCGCGATCCGACAAATGAGTCACCGACGTACGCTCCATCATCGAAGCAACCACGGCGTCATCCTCTTCAGCGCGTTCCGTGCCCTTCCACGGGGTGCGGCCCATCTGAACCACCTCGTGTACCGTATACGAAAACGCCACATTCAACTTCTGCAGCAGCATCGCACGCTGACGCGCCATCTGACGGGCATGAATCGAACCCAGAGGGGCGCCATCCAGCAGAATCTCACCGTTACTGGGCGCAATATCACCAGCAATCACACCCAATAGAGTCGACTTACCGGCACCATTGGGGCCAATCAGCGAAACAACCTCGCCCGCAGAAACCGACAGGGACACATCATTCAAAATCTGACGCCCACCAGCGTTAAAACACACACCGGACAGGCTCAACAACTCGCTCACGAAGCACCTCCGCCCTGACCCAGGGAACGACGCAACAACACGAAGAACGTCGGGCCGCCCACCAAAGCCGTAAAAATACCAATCGGCAAATCAGCAAAAGGTACCAGCGTACGCGCACCCAAATCAGACAGCGCAATCAACAGGGCGCCACCCAACGCCGAAGCCGGCAACAACACACGATTCGACGGACCCAAAATCATGCGCAACAGGTGAGGAATAATCAAACCAATAAACGCAATAATGCCCGCATACGCCACCGCAGCACCCGTCAACAAAGCCGTCGCCGCAATAGACACCGCACGCAGACGCTCCACGTTCACGCCAGAATGCTGCGCCGCACGCTCACCCAACGCTAGAACATCTAGCGAAGAAGCCATCACGAAACACGCCACCAAGCCGATCAGGATAACCGGCCACACGCTCGCCACAGCCTTCCATGTGGAACCGTTCAGCGAACCCATCTGCCAGAACACAATCTGATCGCGGCTCGTCGTATCAGCAATAAACATGAGGAACGCAATAATCGCATTCGCCACCGCGGTCACCGCAATACCCGTCAAAATCATCGACAGGACCTTCGCACGACCCGAAGAACGCGACAGGAAATACACCAGCGCAGTAGCCGCCAACGCACCCACAAACGCGAATGCAGGAGTCGTGAAAATACCGAAGAACTGCAGGTTCAACACAATCGACAAACACGCGCCAACCGCCGCACCCGAGGAAACACCAATCACGCCCGGCTCAGCCAACGGGTTACCAAACACCGACTGCATCACCGCACCGGAAGTACCCAAAGCGGCACCCACCAGCACGCCCAACAGCACACGCGGGAAACGGATATTCCACAGAGTGCTATCCGCCAGCTGCATCGCCGGGTTCTCCGGCGCAAGACCCAGGCGGCGGCCCACAGAAGCAATCACCTGATCAGTCGGGATATAGTACTGACCCAAACCCGCAGACAGCACCATCACAACGCACAGTGCCACCGCCAAAAACGTAAACGTCAGACCGGCACGACGCCGACGCGAAGCACGATAATCCCGGGCACCCGCCGCACTCTTCACCGCAGCCACTACTGGGCTCCCGCAGGAGTCGAGTACGCAGCCTTAGCCAGCGACAAAAGCACCGCCGGAGTATTCGGGCCATAGGACAGAATCTGGCCGTCACCCATATCGATAATGCGCTTATTCTTGCCGGCATTCGTCTCACCCACACCCGGGCGAGCCAAGAAACCGTCCAAACCACCGGTGGACTTAATGCCGCCGCTCATGGTCAGAATGACGTCCGGGTTCAGCTTCACCAGTGCCTCACTGGTTGCCGGAATAATATTCGTCGCGTTCTGCTCAGACGCCACATCTTTGCCGCCAATAGCCTGAATCAAATCATCGGCGCCCGAACCCTTACCGAGCACAAAGAACACGCCAGCAGTACCGCGCACGTACAGGAACGCGAACGACACCTGCTGCTCACCCTTCGGGGCAACATCCTTGAGCACCTGCAGGGCATAATCCAGGTCCTTCTGCACGCGGGCAGCAACCTGCTCGCCCGCCTCCGGAACACCCAGCGCCTGCGCAACAGCCTTGAGCTGCGGAATGATCTTATCCATACGACGCTCATGATCGAATGCCACGACGGTCACACCCGCTGCGCGCAGCTGATCCACAATCTCAATCGGGCCGTTGCTCTTATCCCACAGCACCAGGTCCGGGGAGGTCGCCAGAATCGCCTCAGCGTTCAGGTCGTGACCGTTCTGGGTCACCAGCGGCAGATGAGCCAGCGACTGCTCGGTTGAGGAGGTGACACGACCGACCAGGCGGCCGCCCAGACCCAGCGCAATCATCTGCTGAGCCAGGGTGCCGTACAGGTCCAGCGCCAGCACACGGTCAGCGGACTTAACGGTCACCTCGGTGCCGTTGAAATCCTTGAACGTCACCGGGAAAGCCGGAGTGGGGGTATCGACCATCGGCTGAATTTCGGGGGTATCCGCGGCGCTGTTGGGGCCGCGCAGAGCCTTCTGATTAGGGGCAATAGAAGAACGCAGCTGATCCGCCAGGTTCTCCAAAACGGTGCGGGTGCTCTGCTCATCCACCACAGCCTGCGAAGTACTTGAAGAAGTAGCCGGGTTCTGAGTACCCACACCGCAAGAGCTCAGCAGGAACGCGGAAGTGATGGAGAACGCCGCATACTTCATTGCATCGCGGCGGTTCAGGGCAGAAGAAGAAAGAGAAGAAAACATCGTAGTCTCGCAGAAAAAAGGGGAGCTAGAAAAACTGGGGTAGGCGCCGGGGCAAAACCTGGCACCTGAAGCGGGGGTGCAGTGAAAATCTGCACCCCCGCACGGGCCGTGTCGGCTCACCGGTGAACCTCATAGTTGAGTCTCACGGGCGAACCAACAGTGTGGGCATCCTCGTGAGGTGCCGTTATGCCTTCTTGCGGCGGCGAGTGTACACGACGGTACCCGCACCGGCTGCAACAGCGATGAAACCTGCAACCAGGGTGCCCTCAACACCGGACGCACCGGTGGAAGCCAAAGGCTTGCCGGTGACCGGGTCGCAACCCTTACCCTCGTAGACGGTCTCGGTCACGGTCTTGGTGGTGGTCTTCGCGCCGTTGATCGCCGCGGAGAAGCTCAGCGGAGCCATGTCCTTACCGGCCTCGTAGAAGCCAGCGAACGCCTTCGCGCCCTCAGCGGTCAGGGTGGTTGCCGCACCGTTGACGCTCACAGCGTCAGCGGAGCTCTGCAGGCCCGAAAGGTCCACCTTCAGCAGTGCGACCTCACCGTAGTTAGTTGCCTTGCCGGAGGGGTCATTGCTGGTCATGGTCGCGTAGAGAGTACCGGAATTGCCGTTAATCTCAAGGCGCGGGTTCGCAATGGTGGTGTCCAGAATGCCGTGGTGACCGGTGAAACGAACCGAACCGCTGAAGGAGATAGAACCCTTACCACCCTTGAAGGTGCCGGTGCCGTTAGACCAGTTGAACGCATCCGAAGAGTAGGAGGTGCCGTTCAGCTCCCAGCTACCGTTCGCGATGCCGCCGCGCACGTAGTTGCGGAAGGAATCACGCACGCCCCAGCCAAGGTTTGCGCTCTTAATGGTGCCGTCGGATGCGCCCTGCTCCTGCACCTCGCGGGTGCGGGTGACGGGTACGCAGACCGGCTGTGCCGGGTTGTTGCTGACGGAACCATTCGAGGAGGAACCGCCGTTAGAAACGCTGCCGGAGGTGCCTGCCGAACCGTTAGAACCGGAGCCGTTAGCGCCGGAGTTACCGGAGGAGTTCGAGGAGCTGTTATCGGAGGAGCCGTTCTCAGAACCCTTGTTATCGGAGGACTTGCTCTCAGAGATGCGGGGAACCTCAACGGTGTTCTCCGCGGTCTGCTCGCTGAGCTTTACGGAGAAGCTCAGCGGTGCCATAGCGTTGTCGGCACCGCGGTACTGGCCCGCGAAGAGCACGTCGGAACCTTCAGCGGTGAGCGCGACTGCTGCGTTCTGCGCCGAGAAGACGCCGTCCTTCACGCTCGCGCCGGAGAGGTCCACCTCGGCGATAGCCAGGCCGGTCTTGGAAACGGACTTGCCGTCGCGGGTCAGTGCGTCAACGTCAGCGACCAGGGTGCCCTTGCCGTTGACGACGACCAGGCGCATGTTCTTGATGGTGCTCTTGAGCTGACCGTTGTGGCCGGTGAACTCTGCGGTGCCCGCGAAGTTGATCTGACCGGTCTTGGTCTCGGGGTTGTACACGCCGGATGCCTGAGTGTACTTGAAGCCGCCAGCTGCGGTCTTCTCCATGCCCTCAACGTTCACGGAGCCGTGCGCGAAGCCGGTGAGGTACTTCAGGAAGGACTCGCGGATATCCCAGCTGAGGGTGCCGGACTCGACGACGTTGCCGGTGACCTTCTCGTCACGCTTGGGCTCGGTGGTTGCTGCGGGGGAGGAGGGTGCCGCGGAGGTGGGTGCTGCGCTCGGCGCTGCAGAAGTGGGCTCTGCAGGCTTGGGTGCCTCGCTGGTCGGCGCGGAGGAGGGTGCTGCGGTCGGCTCGCTACTGGGCTCAGTGGTAGGCGCAGCGGTCGGCTCGTTGCTGGGCTCAGGGCTCGGCTTTGCAGTCGGCGCGGGTGCTTCCTTGGTCACGATGGTTGCGGAGAAGCTGAGCGCATCCAGCTCCTGACCTGCCTTGTAGAAGCCCGCGAAGGCGCCGGTTGCCTCTTCGGAAAGCTTGACGCGGGTGCCATTTTCCTCGTCCACGCTGGGCAGGGTGATGGTGTTACCCTCAACCTTCAGACCGGAGGCGTTGAAAGTGCCGATGGTCATGTTCTTGGTTTCGACCAGGTCGTTCGGGGTGGTGTTGCCGTTGTAGGGGCGAGACTGAACGTTGGCGCGCACGGTGCCCACGCCGTCCTTAATGGTGACGGAGAGGTCGGAGATGATGACTTCCAGCAGGCCGTGGTGTGCGGTGTAGTGAATCGAGGAGCCGGTGAAGGTGACGGAGTATTCGCCGTTGGCTACGGTGCCTTCGGCGGAGGTGAAGTGGTAGGAGCCGTCTTCGTTGGTGGTGACGCCGGTCAGTTTCTGGGAGCCCTGGGAGAAGGGGCCGTTGATGTAGGAGCGGAAGGACTTCTTCAGGCCCCAGTTGACGGTGACGTCCTGCAGGCTCTGCTCTGAGGCTGCGGTTACCTCACCGGCGCTGATGTGGGAGTTGGTTTCAGCTGCGAAGGCCGCGGGTACGCCGGCGACGCCGCTGAGACCGATGGTTGCTGAAGCCAAGAACGCCCAAGTGCGCTTGGTGAGAGAGGGGGTAGACATTCGGTGTCTCCTTGAATTTTGTGATTGTGGTGTTCGTATCAAGTCTAGCCTTATTAGCCTACGTTTGTGTAACTTAATGCCTAGGATGACTTGTACATGAGGTATACCTTAGCAAAATTTTTTGAAAAGCTATTGCCAAAACCGGTTTTTGGTGACAATATGTCATTAACAGGTTTTGGTGACATTGTGTCACTAAAACATTTATTGTTCACCCACAACCCACTTTAGGAACTCACAATGACCGTGACCGCCCCCGAAACCACCCAGGAACGCTTCTCCGCACGCCTGAAGGAAAGCACCAAGCACGTCCACGACAACGCCGAACACTCCACCTTCATGGAAGACCTCATGGGCGGCTCCCTCAACACCGAGGCATACCTGCGCCTCATCAACCAGTACGTGCACATCTACGAAGCACTCGAAGCAGTCTCCGCACACTACCGCGCAGAACCCAACCCCATCACCGAACCTTTCACCCACCCCGGCCTCGACCGCGCAGAATACATCCGCGCAGACATCCGCGCACTCGGCCAGGAAGGCGACATCGACGCGCCCCTGCCCGCAACCGCAGAATACGTAGAGCGCATCCGCGCCACCATCAACTCCCCCGAACGCTACCTCGCACACCACTACCTGCGCTACCTTGGCGACCTCTCCGGTGGCCAGGCAGTCGCAGCGCTGGTCAGCCGCCACTACGGCATCCCCGCCGAAGCACTGAGCATGTACCGCTTCACCGAACTGCCCAAGCCCAAGGTCTTCAAGGACGGCTACCGCGAACTGCTCGACAACGCACCCATGACCGACGAACAGCGCGAAGCACTCATCGACGAATGCATCGAAGGCTTCCGCATCAACGCCTCCCTGTTCGCGCAGCTGGGCCGCGAGGTCGCCGAGGCATAAACCTGAATGCCTAAACGCCTAGTGCACAAGTTCGCGGGCATAAGCCTGCGGGCATAACAAAAGGGGCGGATGCTTTCACACGCATCCGCCCCTTTCGGCGTTCGTCTCAAACTAGTCGAAGACTAGCCCTTCGCAACCTCACCGAAGTAAGAAGCGAGGGTACCCTCGTGAGCTGCACGCAGCTCATCCAGGTCAATAGAAACCTCATCCTGGAAGTCCAGAGCGTTCGACTCAGCATCCACCACACCAATACGTGCGAAGGGGAACTGGCGAGCGGTGCACATATCCTTGAAGCGCACCTCCTCAGAACGCGGAACCGAAACCACAACGCGGCCCAGGGACTCCGAGAACAGCAGGGTAAACAGGTCCAGGCCGTCACGCTCAGCAACCTCACCCAGACCAATGCGGGCACCGGTGTTGAAACGCAGGCAAGCCTCCGACAGAGCCGCAGCCAGACCACCAGCAGACACGTCATGCGCGGCATCAATCATGCCGTCACGAGACATGTTCACCAGCATGTCTCCCAGCTGACGCTCCAGCGCCAAATCAACCTTCGGCGGCTGACCGCCCAGGTGACCCTTGAAACGAGCCCACTCGGAGCCGTCCAGCTCATCGCGAGTGGTGCCCAGCAGGTAGATAGCCTGACCGTCATGCTCAGGAGCCCAACCCGAAGGGGTGCGGCGGG
>ERZ773211.27-NODE-27-length-52464-cov-23.7448_pt1 | contig 52464 bp, 44 predicted proteins | sample MGYA00511914_ERZ773211 | MGnify/ENA primary metagenome ERZ773211 (study PRJEB29015, sample SAMEA2738163) | human oral metagenome | biome: human oral; feature: human-associated habitat; material: saliva | place: China | collected 2242 ...
TTACCGCCGTGAAAAGGCGGTGTCTTAACCCCTTGACCAACGGACCAGAGTTGTTATTTTCAACTCTTACTATTATACCGACTTTTTAAACTTTGTCAACACCTTTTTTAAACTTTTTTTATTAATTTTACAACAGCTTCAGTTCGTGCTGTTTGGTGAGTTGGGATACAATTCTTCATCATTGTGTAGGGAAGTTGGTGACAATTTTAAGTTTCTATTCTTTGATTTTTTTACATGTGTTTCTTTGACTTCACCAGATTTGTAAATAATAGTCAATTGGTAGGGATCGATTTCTCCTTCTTCAGTATAACCTCCTACAATGATTTTTTCAATAACTGCTTCGAAAATCTTTCTATCAAATATATCAATTATTTCATGTTTAGATAACGCCCTCTCAAACGACTTTATTCTATCTTTAAGATTTACTTGCTCTTCTTTATACTTCTCAAAACCAGCTACGTCCTCCTGCAGTCTAATTTTCTTACTTTGCAATTCATCATATTTTTGAATATATATCTCATAAGATATTTTTTCAGCAAGATGAAGTTCTAGAATTTGCCTCTCCTCTCTTTCGAGTTTATCAAGTTCATGCCTTATCTGTGAAGCATCACTATGAGCCAAGTCTTTAGTCAATTCTTCGCTGACTAATGTTAAAAATTTCTTGATAGCATTTGATTTGGAATGACTAAACTGCCTAAGACTTTCTAAGAACACCTCCTCGATAAGTTCTTCAGAGATAGCTTTGGAATGAGGGCAATACTTTTTACCCTTTTTTGTTGCGGACATACATTGCCAAACACTTTTTTGATATTTTGAGCTAGCATGCCAACTTCGTCGACTGCAATAAGCCATACAATATCCACATTCAAGTAAACTACTAAAAGCATATTTTCTAGAATAAATTGTTCTTTTAGAAGCTCCTATTTCCAATACTGTCTTTTTACAGGATGCTCTTTTCTCTCTAATCTCCTTTGCTTTTTCAAATTGTTCTCGACTTATAATAGGTTCATGATTATCTTTGATATAACACTTATCAGCTTCCCCTAGATTTTCCAGTCGACGTTTTGATATAGGATCAACTGTAAAGGTTTTTCCCATGATAACATCTCCAACATATTTTTCATTTTTTATTATCTTCAAAATCGTTGAATCTCTCCATTCAGAATTTCCTCTTGGAGAAGGGATACCCATTTCAGAAAGTTCACGTGCTATGACTTGTCCCCCCAGACCTTCACAGTATCTGTCAAAGATATATCGTACAATTTTAGCCTCCTCATCATTCACTGTCATTTGATTCGTTTCAAAATCAAAATTATAACCCAAACATCTTGGAAGACCAATCATTTCTCCCCTATGCATTTTCATTTTTAATCCTTTTTTTACATGGGCAGAAATATTTTCCACTTCTTGTTGAGCTACTGAACTCAATATGGTTAATAATAGTTCTCCATCCATAGAGAGAGTTCGGATATTTTCTTCTTCAAAATAAACCTCAACGCATTTCTCCTTCAACATCCTTACATATTGAAGTGTATCAACGGTATTTCTTGCGAAACGTGTAATGGATTTAGTGACAATCATATCAATTTCTCCATTTAACGCCCTACTAATCATTTTTCTAAAACCATCACGCTTATCAACCTTAGTACCAGTAATCGCTTCATCCGCAAATATCCCAGCGAAATTCCATTCTGGTTTTTGACTAATATAATCTTTATAGTACTGTAGCTGCGAGTTATAACTATTGATTTGGTCTTCGCTATCTGTACTAACCCTACAGTAGGCTGCAACCCTTATCACATCTTGTAGTACACCTCGACGGCTACTAATAGTTTTATTTGCTTTTATAAGTTGAATATCTTTCATAAAAAACAACCTCCTCTCAAGGTTGATTTTACCGCTCTTATATAAATTTGTCAGCTAGTTTAGTACTGACATTTGTACTATTTTTAATTTTTTTGTGTAACATCTCTGAAAGTAAACGATATTCGTCATTTGTTATCAAATTTAGACTTAAAAGTCTATTTAACATACTACAAAATAAACAATAATCAATTATTGCCTCCATAAAATTTCTCCTAGTTAAAATCAAACTATAGTTTTACGACATTGGCAGGTGTGCTGACGCACAACATAGAAATCTCATCTCTCCTCTATTAACGATTGAGAAGCAACAACGTTTAGAAGTATCATTGTCCCTAGAATGTGTCTTGGCATAGAGTGTCGGTCTATTGTCTCATCAAGAATTATCGCTCGCTTACGGTCTTGGCGTCTTGTGAGATTGCTCGGCAAACTAGGAAAGTCCCGCCGTGGTCTATTCAATTTTCAAAGAACAATAGGCATTTTTGTCTCTTACTCTTTAAGTGAAAAATATGCCTTACTGTTCAAAAAAATTTCTAAGTTTTTTCAAAATCTTGTCTCTCAGGTAGGCCAGACTACTTGGAGGAATATGTTTTTTCTCTGCTAACGCTCTAATGGATAGTTCTTTAAAATATAAATCCGAAATTAGGGTATACTCTTCATCATTTAACTTTGACAAAGCTAATTCAAGAAGTTTCAACAGCTCCCTAGTCTCAACAATTTTCTCAATATCTATGGACTTGTCTGCTAGTTTATCAAGAATGTCATATTCATAATCTCCAAAACTTGAAAACGGCAATACATTATATTTTGCATCTAAACGTTTCAAATAATTCTCGCGATTTGTTAACTGCCAATAAGCCTTATAGACTTCCTCTGATACTTCAACTTTCTTACCATTTACCAAAATGTAATAATCTTTTTCCATCTTGTTACTCCGAATAAAATGACTTCAATAGCCTTCACTGTATTAGTGAATTTTTATAGGGAGTGAACGAAGTAAGTAAGGTAAAAAGTTTCACATATTTGATTTATTAAAAATATTCGAACCTAAAAGACCTTGCCAGTCTGTATGTATCTGACAAGGTCTCTTTAAATCTATATAAATTTTTCTAAAAAACTGGGAGTTTCAATTTCTTGACTGAATTTGTTAACTATATCTCTAGTAAATAAACCGAGAAACTCCAGACTCTCATTCGGGTTTATTTCAAACAATGAATAATCAGCTTTTTCAAGGTACTCATGAAGTTCTTGATAATTTTTTATATAACTATATCCCTGAGGTGCAGAAAAATTAGGAGACATCTTTTTAGCTTCCTCTAGTAGAACTGGGCTATCTAAAAGCGATAATGAATGAATAGCGGAAAAATACTTGGCTCCTTCTCGATAATGATTGTTTAAATTCAAACAATAGTCATTATTTAAATCAGAATCATTTAAGAATGACTTAATCTCATTTCGTTTCCCCATAACCATTTTTCCTACAATCATTTTAGCAGGTGCAGATAAATAAAGGTAAGCAACCGTTTGTTGTTCAGGAATTCTTGAACGATATTCAAAATGTTTCTTTTGGGTTAATAAGGCTCTAAAGAACTCCGGTTTAAAACTCAGAATAATTTTCTTCAATTAAAACTCCTCCTTCATTACCTCTAGCAAATAATTTACAGTGTAATCTCTAAAGAAATACTTTGGATCACTTGCCCAAGGTGAAAAGACATTCCATAACTTTTTAATCGCATCATCTCCTAGCTCATCTTTAATCAGTGAGATATTAACAATATACTCATCATACATACCACGATATGCTGAATCTCCTCCAACATATTTACGTTTTGAAAGTTTTGAACCTGAACGATCTAAAATTTGTGGTGTATATATAAGTGTCGGAATCTGGTCATACCCCATTTCCTTCAATCCTTCATAATAGACACGCAGAGGCCATACGCCACCCCAATCAGCGCCTTCAAATACAATACTCAGTGTATTATTTTTGGCATCATTCTCAATGATAGAGATCCCTTTCATAAGATTTCTCATTGGTACATTGGGATTGACTTCCACTTCATTTGTTTCATCAAATGTCAATTCACAGAAACCATGCTCTGGACATTCTGTGCTAAATTCTAACTTATCCTTATAAACTGTGATTTTAGTATCTTTAGTATTTGTGCTGTACAAACCACACTGGGGACACGCTAGTCTAGTACGAAGTTTATTTTCTTTTGGTGTAATAATTTTGGCAATCCTATCATGATTATTATACATATCAATCAGCGCCCGACGTGCATGACGTTCCTTTTGAAACTCATTGAATGTTCTGATTTTATAATCAACACCAGAGAGTTCACTTAATTCTGACAACAATTCTTCAAAAAACACACGATAGAATTCATAATCACTTAACTTACTATCCTTACTATACGTATGGTTTAAGGGCTTGAAATATACACTTTCCTCATGAACTACTTTTTCTCCTTTAGCATGTTCTAAGAGATCCAATGTTACTTCAACTTCTACCCTATATTTTTTTCTTAAAATATCTGCATATGCAAATCCAAATATAAAGTTAATTAAAGTACCAAAATGAGGGTAACTATTTGGTTGCGCACACAAAAGTATATTGACCTTATTAACTCCATCCATCTTTAAGTCAACAATCTGTGTAGTATCATTTAAAATATAGTTCATTCCTAAAAGTGGAAAATACGTAGCATCCATCATTATCCCCTTATTCTGTTTCAAATTTAAATTCATTTAGTATTTTATCTTTTAAAGAAAGGACATCATCAATATTTTCTGCAGTATATACAGATTGAAATACTTTAGTGGCACAGTGTTTCCCAAGCCCTAAAGAGTCCCCAGCTTTAATATATACATCAGCTGATTTTACTCCATCCAATTTTAAAATTTCATCAACATCAGACACAAATGTCACTTTACCCTTTTTAGGATAAACTATAGTCCATCCTCCCTGGTTGACTTGACTAATTATTTCATTAGGAATTAGTTCCTCACGATTTGATTGGAGGTTATACTCAACTTCAAAAAGATTTGTTCCAAATAACGATTCAATGACTGGGACAACTCCCGCCCCTCCCGGCCTCACCCCAATCTCACAAAAATAGATACCATTGACTGAATTTATAAGCTCTAAGTGGAGTGTCACTTTGTCCATCCCATAGCACGCTATAACTTCATGAGCCGCATCTATAAGTTTATCTCTAAGTTGACTATCACTAACTGACACTGCAGATAAAGATTTATTTGATTTAAACTCAAATTGATTTTCTTGATACATCATCAAGTTATTAATTATTGGGGTCTTATTAATAACAAATGTATCATAGTGAAACACTTGGCCTTCTATAAATTCCTGAATGATATAGCTTTTATCTTTACGTATATTTTCTGCAAGCTCTTTCACTTCTAAGTCAGACAAATCACTTGTAAAAATTGCCATATCTTTGGAGCCCATACCATCCTTTCTTTTTGCTATAACTTTTTTAAATTTTTTTAGCAATCTAACAACCTGTCTATAATCTATATAGCCCTCAGTATATGGAATTTTAACAGAGTTTATACCACTATTTTCAAGCACATCAATCATGAGCTTCTTATCTCTAAAAGTGATAACATCCTCTGGCTTTTTCCCATAAATTTTAAAATATTGCCGTAAGTATGCGGCACTTAATAAGCAGTACTCTTCAAAAGCAAAAATATGCTCAATAGTGGCCGTTGGACCGATACAACTGATTAATTTCTCTTGGTTTTTTATTTTTACATTGGTTGAAATAGTGACTTTAGTTTCAACTGGAAGTAAATTTCCCAAGTAGTCTTCTGTGTATTCTAGACTCTCTACAGGTGTTACAATATGTATTCGATCTACGTTCTGGGCTTCTTTTATGATAAAATCTAAAAAATTATTTAAACCCAATAAAATAAATATTGATGTTTTCATTAAGCTTCCTTTCTAATTCTAACATTACCAAAACTTTGTTCCATAAATCCAATCATAATTTGGATAACCATAAATAGTTCCATCGTCGCTTATATTTTTAGGAATTTCGCGCTCCTTACCATAAAGATTTATTACGTACTCTTTAGGAAGAATGTAACCTTCAAATTCAGACAAAGTGTTTTCAACCCTATCAACAATTAATGTTGCTGAAGTTAATCCTGGTGCTTCAGGCAAGTGATAACTGTGCATACCCGTAACCATATCACGAATTACAAAACCACTTTTGATTAAAAAATCTTGAATATTTCTCATAGCTTCAACAGTCCATAAAACATCCTCATCATAGGGTATAACCAAACATCCAGACGACTCTTGTTTACATAACTCCATACATCTATGTAACCAAGCAATCGTACTTAACCCTTTATTTTTAGATCCATAAGGTGGATTTATATAGAAAAAGTCAAATTTTTGTTTTAGATCTGGATCAACTTTATCAATGACATTATAAACGGAAGCTTTCACTGGGACTGAAAACTCGAAATCTTTAGAAAATTTATCAATGTTATTGACCATTCTCTCATCAAAGTCAAGAACAGTGAGTCTTTTAGGTTTAGAGGTAAGTCCTTGTGTTGCAAATAACCCAAACATCATGCTCATTCCATCACCATCACCAAGAAATAGCACATCTTTATCACTTAAAAAACTATGCATTAGCATTGTTTGTTGTATCATATCACCACCATGCATAAAAATCTGGTCAAAGGTTCTGTTAGCTGATGGCCTTCTATATGTCACTTGGTCTGCCAAGTTAACCATTTGTTGTGAAATTGAAGGATTTAAGTTAGCAAATAAATTTTTCAAAACATTTCTCCTTTTTTATTTTGTAAAAACTGCGAAGGGGGCTATTACTTCGGCAAGCAGTGTAATTTTTACCGTCTTATGATTAGTGGTGTAACTATCTGTTTTAACTGCACACGCTTTATCCACTCGATAACGGATATAATCACTCAAAATCGTTCCACATTTATTTCCGATTCCAACAGAATATGTATCCAAAGATAAATCAAAATTGCAGACTGTTAAATTTTTGATGCACAAAGCAAATTTTGAACCCAATACATTAATTTTTTCATCTATAGGAAACCAATCTACATTATCAATCGAGAAGTGATGACTCTTATCGGGAGTATTATTCAACTTCGATTCTGTTAAAGACATAACTAGATAAAGCTTTTCTCCTTTTTTATAGACATTCTCTGCAAAAGGTTGAACTTGAGTTAAGGGGTGACAAAAGTTTCCCCCATACCCCCAAAAAGTATATCCAACTTTTGCTATCTCATCTTGTTTACGCCTCACTATACTATCAACTGTTTCACTGGCATGTACACCGTACTTCATGTATATAATGTTATCCATTTAACTATTACTCTCTTTCATACTCAATACAGATCTTACTAAAATATTTTCTAGCTGCCTCTTCTATATTAGTTCCCGACAACATAATATACCCCCATTTTCTATCAAATGAATTTTGTATAGGGTTGACATCTATTGTTGTAAAATCAAGCCTATCTTTTACATAAATATCATCTGAAAGAGTATGAGAATGCTTTGTAACAGATGATATTTTACCAACCTCAGGGATATAATAAAATATTCCAGACCTCCCTTTATTTGTTACTAAAGGCAGCTGTTCACCATCTAACGCTTTAAAAAACAAATAGTATGGATTATAACCTGATACATTTTCGACTAAATCTGGTATGCAATCTCCCCCAGCTCTTAGATGAGATTCCACGACATATACCTCATTAGTTCCCTTCTCAATTATCATTTCTGTGTGTCCCAATGTAGTACTGACGTTAAGATGATTAAAGATTTGCCTAACATTATTATAAATATCATTGACAAGATAAGATTCTAAATTTGCACAGAAGACATGACCACTCTCAACAAATTGTGAGTGAAGTGTCCCTTTCGGAATCTTATACTTATCTGTTATCCCAAATATCTGTGTAACTCCATCATAAGTTAATGTCTCAACGCTTACTTCTTTACCATCAATAAATTTTTCCATAATCAACCATCCATTGGATAACGACTCATTAAGTTGTTTTGGAAAAATATCTTCGAATCTATCTTCAGGTGCTATCAAAAGGATATCTTGACTTCCTTGACCTGCAACTGGTTTTATAATTGATTTTCCATTGACCTTTAAAAATTGTCTCACGTCGTCAACAGTTTTGGGAACGATATTAGGCACTAGTTTTAAATTGATTGACTTTAAAAAATCTCTCATTTTCTTTTTATCTATAAGTATATCTACCGATTCTTTGGTTACAAACCGATTTTCAGATAAAAGCTTTTCAGAATAGGTAGCTGATTTTAAGACTCCGTCCCTAGTATCAGTAAACGAAACAATACCAGCTACAATGTTAGTAGATACAATTCTATCAATTAACCCATCTAATTCTGATAAATTATTTATGATCACAGTTTCATCTGCAAAATTACATGCTTTAATAAATGTACTGTGTAACATATTGGATTGAAGTATATTGATAACATAAAATCCTTGTTCTTTAGCAGCCTTTACAACTGCTTTATGTCCAAAAAGTACTATAATTTTCTTCATGTTTGTTTCACCTCCAATTAAGTTATGTGCGTCTCTAAAATATTTATGTCATTTTCCACATAAATTTTGCTCTGCTTGCTAAACAATTCATAATAAGCACCTTTTTTAGTCATTAACTCATCATGACTACCAGTCTCAATGATTTTGCCACCTTTTAGAAAATAGATAGTGTCTGCAATCTGGCAATTAGCAAGTCGATGAGAAATAAATACCTTTGTCTCAATATCATGCAACTTGGAGACTGTTTCAAATATGGTATGCTCATTTTCAATGTCTAATGAAGCAGTTGGTTCATCTAAAATAAGTAGTTGAGAATCTTGATATAATCCTCGTGCAATTGTTAAGCGTTGGAATTGACCACCAGATAAGCTAATACCGTCAGCATTCACAGTGGGATTTAGTTTTTTCCCTAAAAAATTTTCATCCTGCAACAATATTGCCTCTAAATTCACTGATCGAATAACGGACTCAATTTTGCTTCTCTCCTTCTCCTTATCAATAATAATGTTATCTATTATACTTTCTGGAAATTGGATTGACTCTTGTTGAACAAACGCATAATTATGATTTACTCCGTTAGAAACAGATCCAGTTTGTGGTTCTAGAATCCCGGCAATAATACCAATTAAGGTTGTTTTCCCACTTCCATTTTCACCTACTAAAGCTACTGTTTCTCCTTTTTTAATCTTCATTGTAAGGTTATCAATGACCTTATTACTTCCTGTATAGGCGTAAGAAATATTATTCATCTCAATAGCGTACTCACTGGTGTCATCAAAATTACTTGGTACACATTTTAATTTATCTAAGCTATAATAAGAAGAAAGTTGAGTGCAGACGGTCAATAATTGTAAGTAAGCTGCAAAAGAGTTTTCAATCATGCCAACAAAAGTAAATAGTGCGGTAATAGCGAGGCTAAGTTCAGAAAAGGCTTGATTTTTTGATAGAGTGATTAACATGATTGAACCGATAACTAGACTAACCACACCTAAAAATGAACTGACACCATCAAAAAAGGCAACTCTATACATCCCTTTTCGGAGTATCTTATTTGTCTTTGCTATATACTGATGAAATTGTGAATTTACTAAAATAGATAGATCATAAACTTTATTATCACTTAAAAACAGTCCATTCTTTGCTAATTGTTCAAAATAGTTAAGTCCCTTATTGATGTTTAATAACTTATTTGTTCTCATCAATAGTATTTTCTTTTTTAACTCGTTTATGCTAATAGACAGCCCAACTATCACTACACATGTTAGTGACACAAAAGGATTGACCTTACTAAGGATAGCAGCACTAAAAAGCAATGTTACAAATGTGTAGACTAGTGTAGTAATAATTTCATAATATCGAATGAAAAGAGACTGGTTATCGATAGCAAATAAGGTATTTGATAACTTTGTTCTAATATCTGATGATTGTAATTCTGAGTAAGTATGGCTCAACATTTTTGATACAATCTTAGTCTTCTTTGACTCAGATAACATCTGATAGAACATTTCAGCCTTTTTAGTTGCGAAATCTGATATTAAACGACAAATTAAATAGAACAGTATAATAACTAAGATAAAAAACAAATTAAATTGATCACTATAGGCCGTAAGGAGATAGACTAATACCGTAGGAAAAAGGTTAAAAAGTGTATTTGTCATCACTAACAAAGTCACATAGAGAATAAATACTGGCATGAATTTTCTTTTGATATGATCCATAGATTATTCCTCCCCATATCCCTTGTTCTGTAGTTTGTATAAGTTAGCGTAATATCCATTATTTTCTAAAAGCTCTTGGTGCTTGCCTGTTTCAACAAGTTCACCATTGTCTAATACTAAAATATCATCAGAAAATTTAGTGACCAACAATCGATGTGTTACTATAATAGACATCTTTTCGGAAGTTATTTTCAAAAACTCCCTAATTGTTTGTACTTCATTATTAATATCCATGGCTGAAGTGGCTTCATCTAAGATATATAAACTTGAATCTTTCATCATAGAACGAAGTAATAACAGCATCTGGAGCTGTCCTCCAGAAAGTTGTACTCCTTCTTCTGATAAATATTTGGTATAGTGACTATCAATTCCTTGTGGTAGATTTTTAATCAGATCCTGTATTTCTAATTCTTTTACCAGGGTATCTAATCGTTTGGTTTGTGAGCCATCAGATTTTGGTAATACATTTTCTCGAAATGTAAAGGCAAGAAAATCAGTTTTTTGAAAAACAGTTGCAAGTTGCTGGTGATAACTTTTTAAATCGATTTTGTTTAAATCAATCCCATTCACTAAAATCTGTCCGACAGTTGGCCTTATAAAACCACATAATAATTTAATTAGAGTTGTTTTACCAGAACCACTCTCACCAACAATTGCAACTCGATTGGGAAATTCAAAACAATATTTTATATTCTTCAAAACATACTGGTTACTATTAGGATATTTATAAGAAACATCGACAAACTCTACCTTGTTAATTTCTCCAATACTTACTTTTTGAACCTCATTTTGATAAGTAGTAGTCAAGCATAAGAAGTCTTCATATAAGTCATATAGACGAATATCTGTTTTTATTTTTTCTCCACTTTTCAATAGTTTGCTGATATTATCCTGAACTACTTTAATCATTGATAGATAAAAGATTCCGTCTGTAACTCTCAGATATCCACTGTGGACACCTAGTAAAATCAAAATGATTCCTGTTAGATAGGGAAGAGCAGATAACACACTAATATACAATAAATTCAAACCATACTGATTAATTTTATTCGTACTCAATTCATAAAACTGTAAAAGTCTGTCAGATAACTTTTTCTGTACAAAATTTTCATAGCTCGATGATTTAACTTCACGTAACATTTTGCTATCCGTTAAAACATTGGAATAAAATCTTGTATAATTCTTTTGACTTTGTGCTAGTACATCAATCTCTTGATTTAATTCAGGAATTTTACCATTAGAATAGTGAACCAACAAAGCTAGTAAAGTCATGACAATCATAAATAATCTGGTTAAATTATCGTTCATGATTGCGATTAAAATTAATGAAGAAATAATTGCGAGAGAGGCTGGAACTAACTTCATCAATCGCTGATATCCTTTCCAACTTTGAGCAGAAAATAGTTCCCCATTCCTAATTGTTATTAAATCTTTCTCTGAGACTGTACTTTCAATTGGTAGGTCTATCGTTTTTTCAAAATAAGAAGTTACCAAATAGGATAATCGAAATTCCGCTAACTCTGTTTCAAAAATTTGTGATAGTGGGGGACCCAAGAAGCTCAGAAGGAGATAGAATACAGAACTTACAATCGTTAGTTGAAGATTACTTACTCCTTCAATATAATTTAAAAACCCCTTTAAAAACATAACACTAGATACTGGTAAAATTGCATATATCAGTGTAAAAGTAACTGTCAGTGAAATGAGTTTTCGATTTGCATAATGTCTGTAGATACTTCCTATTTTTTTCATAAGTAACCTTCCTTCAGTAATTTTTTCTGTACGTTTAGGAGTGGGAGAGTAGATTAGTATCTACTCTCCCTTATGTACATAAGGACTCATCCATCCTTATTGCTTTTAGGATTAACCACCTACAATGATTAATATGTCACATATAATAAACAGTAAAATTTTCATGAACCTTTTCATAAACTTTTTCCTTTCCTTTATTTTAGACTTATTGTAAACTAATATTAGAAAAACCAATTTTTTGTTGTGAAAGTGAGATGATTTATGGACGATTTCGGGAAAACACTACGCTTTATCAGAACGAGTAAGCAAGTTAGTATAAATAAATTAGCCGATGATGTTATATCAAAATCACAACTTTCAAGATTTGAAAGAGGTGAGTCTGAAATATCTTGTTCTAAGTTGAATTATCTTTTAAATAAGTTAAATACTTCCTTCGATGAATTTTTAATTATTAATAGAGGTTTTTCTGATTATGATTTTAAAATCATGATAAATGAAGTAAGAGATTCTACTGCTTCAAATGATATTCAGAATATAATAAAAATTTTAGAGAGTTATCAAAACAAAGACAAAAGCACTTTAAAAAACTTTGAAATCACTCTTTTAAAATCTATTCTTAATAATTACTCTAAAGATATATATCCCTCCAAAAGTGAATTAGAAGAGCTCGTTGATTATCTATTTAAAGTCGAACATTGGGGCTACTATGAAATTTCTCTATTTGGCAACTGTTTTAGACAATTAACTTATCAAACTATCTTTTTATTAACAAAGGAATTATTAAACAAGATTAGATACTACATTCGAGCAGAGAGTAATAAAAGATTGGTTATTCAACTTACTATTAATTGTCTAATTGTTAGTATTGACAAGGGACACTTCAAAAATGCGAGGTATCTTTTAAAAGAAGTCGAACATCTTTTAAATAATGAAACCAGTTTTTATGAGAAAACCGTATTCATCTATGCTTCTGGCTATTTACTTTATAAAGAAGGTAACTTAGACGGTAAAGATAAAATGCTAGATGCTTTAAAAGTTCTTAAAATTTTAAGTGAAGATAAATTCTATAAAAATTATATTGAGCACTACAATAAAATAGTGAATTAATTATCTATAATATAAATATAAATTAGCTTATCGCTATCTACTCTGTTTAGTAGCAAGCACAGTAAGTGTGTACACACTTACGACAAATTGATGAAGCAGCCCCTTGTGGAACTGCTTCTTTTTTATCAATTTTAACTTGTTAGGGAGACCCCTAAGACCCCGAAATACACTGCAAGGAGAAAGTAACTATGGCAAACCGAACAAGAAATATTCAGCTCAAAATATGCCTTAACGAAGAAGAAAAACAAATTTTTGAGAAAAAAATGAAACTTACCAAATGTAAAACCATGAGTCATTTTATACGTAAATCTGTCTTGGAAGGAGATATTTTTGTGGTAGACTTACAACCCTTCGTAGACTTACAAGGACTCCTCTATAATGCAACCAACAACATCAATCAAATTGCAAAACGTGTCAATACCACTGCTCTTATCTATAAAGATGACATACAAATAATGAAGGAAAAAATAGACTCCCTCTCAAAAGAAATCTGGCAAATACACTCTCTTTTACTCTCAAGAACACATAAGGCAGGGGAGAAGCAAAATGGCAGTCACTAAGATTCACCCTATCAAATCAACGTTAAATCTTGCTATCGACTACATCACAAATAACGAAAAGACAGACCAAGAAATTCTTATCAGCACGCATAAGTGTCACGTTACAACAGCGCATACTCAATTTTTAAAAAGACGAGAACAAGAACAAGTTCATGGAACTGTTCTAGCAAGACACCTCATACAATCTTTTTTGCCTGGAGAAATCTCCCCAGAATTGGCTCACGAAATTGGACTGGAACTCTGTAAAAGAGTCTTAAAAGATGAATACGAATTTGTACTAAGTACTCATATTGATAAAGGGCATATCCATAATCATATCATCTTCAATAACGTCAATATGGTGACAGGAAAATGTTATCAATCCAATAAGAAAACCTATCATCAAATCCGCTATCAAAGCGATCTAATCTGTAAGGAAAAAGGGCTATCTATTATAGATGAGTACTACGAAACTTTTAAGAAAAAATACAAAACAAAAGGTAAATCATGGTATGAAGATAATCAACGAAAGCAAAGAACATCTTGGAAAAGTAAACTTCAATTTGATATTGATAGAGTAATTAGACAATCAAAAAATTGGGATGATTTCCTGTCTAAAATGGAAAAAATAGACTATGAAATCAAGCATGGGAAACATATTGCCTTCAGACATAAGGATAAGGAACGATTCACCAGAGGAAAAACAATTGGAGAAGATTACTCAGAAAAAAGACTCAAGGAACGAATCACAGAATCACTGTCGAGAAAACGAAAACTGGCTAAGGAACCAGTAGGAAATATCATTAATCTAGTCAATAATTCTAAAGTCCAAGCAAGTAAAGAATATGAATTTTGGGCAACAAAACATAACCTTAAAAGTGCTTCAAAAATAGTTCTCCTAATGCGAGAAAAAGGGATTAAATCATTTGCACAAATTGATAAAGCTATTCAAGAAAGTGCAACAAAAAGACAAGAATTGCAGGATAAAATAAAGGAAATTGAGCATGAAATAAACCAGCTATCAATGACTATGGAGAACATTTATACCATCAAAAAGTATCTACACATATACCAAGTCTACAAAGAAGATACTACTGACAAAGCTTTCCTCAAAGAGAATCAAACTGAAATCACACTTTACCGGAATGCACTAAAAAATCTTAAAAAATCTTATGCAAAACTCCCTAACACAAAAAAAATACTCACTCAACTTGACCTCTTACAAGAAAAAAAGAATACCCTTTTTCAAGAGTATTCTTCAACAAAAAATAGTATATCTGAGCTATATCAATTTAGAAAAAATTATGAAAAATATCTAGGGGAAGAGGTGGAACGTTGATAGAAATAATCAACTCCTCCTTACAAATTAATTCCAATTGCAGAAGCAATCATCTGTATTCCTGCACTTAAATCTGGCAAGGCTGTAATAGAAGTAGCAATAAATTGCATACTTTTTAAGCAGGTTGCAAGTATAGGTAACTTAGGAGTGCTCTCCCTCACTTCCTTCTTTAAAGTTTCTAAATTTTGATTTAAAACCAATTTAGAGTTCTCATCTTCAATTTTAGCTATTGAAGATTCAATACTTTCTATTGCCTTATCAATCTTATCAGTATTAAAATGATTTACCTGCTCCGCATTAACTGTTCCCCCATTATCTACCACATTAACTTGTGTTCCGGAAGCATTAACATTGACATTAAAAATGGTATTTTGATTATCATATCCCATATCCGTAGCTATGTCTTTCATATAATTTTCAATCTCACTAACAAAAGGATAAATCATCCTATCTCCAAATGCTTTTGCCATATCTTGATATTTATTGCTACTGGCATAATACCAACCAAAAGTGTATGTATCCCAATTTTTATTAACAATACACAAAAAAGTTTGATACAATCGATAAGCTTTTTCTCTACCGTTACTTCCTAGCTTTAATGTAATTGTTCCGTATGAGTCATATACTTCCTCTAATGTTGACTCTAGTTCATCTATGTCAAAAGCAAGGGTTTCTAAATATTCACTTAACAAAGGTGTTTCTTCAATAAAATCTAAAAACTCTTGAAGACTGTCATTCTGCTCTCTAAAGTGTGAATTCATCACATTTGAAGCCAGTGTTCTAAATTTTCTACTAATCTTTTTTAATTCATTTTTACTAATCTTCATCTAGTATCTCTCCACAAAAAGGACAGTAGCCACCTTCAAATAAAGTCAGACTACTTAATTTAAAAATATTTTCACAACAATAGCATTTCTTTACTTCATAGTCCCCAACTTTTCTATCTACAGAAGTTTTAGGTTCCCTTTTTAATTGTTTACTAGATTTAAAGTTTAAATTTTTACTATTGCTAAAGTTTTTTTCAAGCTCTTGTGAAAAATCATTTAATAAATCTACAACTTGATTTTTTATAAGACGATTGGCAGATTCTAAAACATCATCATCTAAGTAGTTATCATGTGTTAAACCACACTTTGGGCACCAAATAACTATTAGTTCATCTGACTTCAAATCATCAACTTGAAGCATAAACTTTTCACTGCAAGAGGGGCATTTTAATAAAATATATCCCTCATCATCACTAGGTATGGAAATTTCTACTTCGTATGTATTTGACATATAATCTCCTTCCTCGATAAAATTATAATTCTACTTTGGACAGTAATCAATCTATTAACTTAAAAACATTCCTAGCTTATAGCAAGAGAGCAGAAAATGCTATAGTAGGCTAGGAGTATTATTGTGATGAAGACAATCACACTTTTCAACCTTAATATGTAAATCCTTTAGAAGATTGATACTTATCAATACTGCTTCACCAGTATTTAATTTTTTTATTTTATTGTTGATTTAATATTTTCTAAAAAAATTTCTTTAACATTTTGCAAATCCGCTTTAATTTTATCAACATCCGTTCTTATATAATTAATCAAATCTTCACTAGATACCTGTTTTTTTATACGAGCATAATCATAATAATCTTTTTTACCATATGTTTTCCATTTTTTTCTTGAAGATGATTTTTCTAAAATTGGATTATCCTCTAGATTGAAATTATATAAACAAGTTTTCTCTTTTATAATCTCACATATTCTTTCTAAATCACCTAATTTCGCTTTATCTTCAAGAGAAAAATTAACCTTATGTCTATATTGATTTCCTTGTATCTGAATATCAAATGATGACGTAGTACCATCGATAGGAAGATTAATTCCAAAAAAATGTGCTCCTCTTATTCGACCTGAGTATGTTTCATACTTTGAACTTGCAATCTGATTCTCTAAATTCGTATAATGAATCTTCTCTATAAGCGACCTTAATCTCATACCCTCAAGGACTTTATTAATAGACTCTTCAAAATAGTATGATTCACCATAACTTACCATTCCAATAAACTCTTCTATATTCTCCATATAATCAATATAATCTGTTAAGAATAAGCTAAAAGTCTCATCTACTTTATCAAGCAAATCACGATAATAGTAAATTAGCTCACCATAACTTTTTCTAAACCAACTACCAGGCAAATCAAATCCAGGGTTAACTAAACTAAGAAGTATCCCTTTAGCATTAGAATCTTTTTCAGAATAACGAATTAATTGACTTTTGTCAGGTAAAGATTTAACTTTATTTTCTATAAAAATAACATGAGTCTGTCCATCTTCATCAGTTACCTCGATTGTTAAATCAATCGAGTTTTTTTCTCTATATACTTTCAAGTCTGTATATTTTTTATTAATATCAATAATATTACTAAAAAAATGATGATTAATAAATCCAGACTTCTCTAGAACAACAGCGAATAGATTGCTGTGATATAATTCCAAATTACTTAATGATAGTTGATAATTCAGTGTATTTTCTATTTTATTTCTTAGAGCTAATAACTCATTAAAATTTTCCATTTAACAATTCCTTTACTATTATAATCAATATATTTTTAATTGTTTTTATTATATCATAAAATAAATTAATCAGTTTATTGAAAACAATTGAGTATAAGTTGCCCACAATCATTATCTACAAAATGATTCAATGCAGACTGAATTACACTTTCTTGACAATATCTTAACTTCTTTTTAGCTTTTACAGTTACTACTTCTGGTCATTCAAAAGAGAATTTTGACCAATCAATCTGAGAATTTCTAAGGTCTGAAAACCCAATACGAATAACATCACTACGATCTGATAGAGCTTTTTCAACATTTTTACCCCATTTATCGGTTGAAGCTACGATAATACCTGATTCGAAATAGTCTTCCCCAATTCACCTAGGAATGAATCTATATCTTTTTTTGAGATTGCATGCGTATAGAATTTTTCCTGAATTGCAACTAATTCTCCAGTAAACTTTTCCGCAACTAAATCTACTGCAGTATCAAGTTTAGGTATTCCAAATTCCTATGGAACATCTGCTAGAATCCAGACATTCTTAAACTCATTCTGGTATGTTGGTTCATTTTGAAAATAGGCAAGTGCTAAATACTCAAAGCATTTCCCTCTATCACGTTGCATTTCAGCAAGTTCATTAATTTCCATCACTAAACGAACAATCCCATTATCATCCACCTATTCATTTATATTCTTAACTAGAAAATATTTTTAATTATTTTGCTTTCATTATAACACTTATCGTTGTAAAAAGCTTATGCAATACTATTATATCACCCTCTTATAAAAAAGTAGTGCAGCCCGTAGACTGCACCATCACTCTCATCGTTCACTGTTTATATCTTGTTTCTTCGGTTGTTTTGGATTTGTCTGTTCTTTCTTTTTGTACTGTTTGATTGCTCCTAACACTGAAGATTTGTTTGTTCCTTTAAATTGATTTCGTGCTTTTAAGAGCTTAGAAGCAAGAACTCGTACATTACTATGAATCTTACCTTTGTCGTCAATAGATGTACGAATTTTCCCAAAAATCTTGACAAAATCACCTTGATTAAAATTTTTGGGGATTTTTCCTTTATCTCCATAAGCCGAACAGTTAGTGTAGAGTTTGTTTCCCTCATCGTCCTTTGATGCAACTGAAAAATTAACAGCTGTAAATACTTCCCCTTCTCTTGTTTTTCTCTCAACAACTTCAACTTCTCCAACGATATTACCAACAAGATTGACCAGGTTGTTTTCTTCTATTTGCCGACTGTCTACTTGTTGGCTCAATTCTCCATTTTCACGTAACTCTTCAATCATCTCATCAAAGGTATCATTTAACAACATCATTGAGTCATTATTTTGATAGTTATCATACAGCTTATCAAGAGCTGACTGGTCATCAATTCCTTTTTCAAAGCTGATAAATGCTTTGGTAAACTCTTTATAGTTGTCTGTTGCCATTTGTTCTAGTTGTGCTTTCATATCTTTATAATCCATTTTTCTATCCTCCATTTGTATCTTTTTATCGTCCATCTAATACATTTATTTTTTCATCATTACTAGTTACTTTATCCTGTGATTGGTAATTTTTTATCTGACCTAGTATAGATACTTTCTCTTCCTTTTCATGCAGATTATCCTCCACATCATAAGTGGATTCAAAAGCATCACTATCTCTAAAATCATCATCATAGCGATCTGCAATTCCATCATTATCCATATCTTTTGAGAGTGGGTCATAAATGTTCCCCTCATCATCTCTTTCAAGTCCTGTTGCTGCTTTCAGTTCGTCATCATTAATCGATACGAACTCAGAAAAATCACCGTATTCAATTTCCATTTTCATAGCCTCAAGAGCTTGCTCTACTGTGCCATTTTCTTCCATGTATTGATAATGACTGATTGGTGTCTCATCTACGTACTGTGTCGCTGTGTAGTCTTCTAGGTTTAATTCAAATAAAATTCCGTGCTCTTCATCATTAGAGCTTGTGTAGGCGATATCTACATGTTTTAAATCGGGATAAAGCTCATTAAAACTGTCATAACTAAAGTTCTCTGCATACTCTCTATTATAAAAGTCAATAATTGCTCGTTTAAGATCTTCTAACAATGGATTAGGATTTTCTTTTTCTTCCAATTCACCCATATCTAGGAGTTGATTAAGCTCTGCGAGTCTTAATACCTTCGTTTTTAGCTCCTCTTCTTTTTCAAATGGCTTTTCTAATTCCGCTTTAGCACGTTCAAATTGATTTTTGGTATTGCTGAGTTTATCTTCCAATCTTTCAAGTTTTTCAGGAATCTTATCTATGACATGATCTAATCTTATTAAATTACCTTCAGCACTACTTCCCAACTCTCCAGAGTGCTTTGCATGACCATTTAAACTAAATTGATATTCGTTGCTAAATACATCAAAATGAACTTCTAAGTCTAAATTTCGATATTGTCCTATTATTGGGGAGTCATTTACTTTTAAATTTTTAATAGACTCCAGCAACCTTTCCCCAGCAATTTTTTTGTCCTTTATTCTCTCACCATGAATCGTTAATGATGTAAACTTATTATCACCAACTCCTTGAGGTTCAATAGTATTCAAATCCTCTTTCATATCTTGAATCAATTCTTTAGTGCGTCTGATTTCCTCTGGATAATATGTTGTCACTTTATCTTCTAATCGATAACGGTTAGATTTATAGTTAGCCTCTAACATTTTTAGTTTTGTAACTTCATTATCCAAATCCATTTTCTCCTTGATTTTAGGGTCTCCTGTTGCGAGAGCTTTAATTTCTGCGTAATTCAAACTACTCTCATCTACATCTTCTGCAACACGAACTGGGGTCTTACTAGTCATGATTTGTGAGATAAACTTTTGCTTATTCTCGATTGTTTGCCATAGATAGGCATCGAATGTATTTTCTGTGATATAGCGATAGATATGAACTTCTTTATTTTCATTCCCTTGCCTGATAATTCTACCCGCGCGTTGCTCCAAATCAGCTGGTCGCCAAGGAACATCTAAGTCATGCATGGCAATTAATTTCTTTTGAACATTTGTTCCTGCCCCCATTTTTTGAGTCGAACCCATCAAAATACGGATTTCTCCTTTTCGAACTTTTGCAAATAACTCCTCCTTTTGCTTGTCTGAATTTGCCTCATGTATAAACGCAATCTCTTCTTTAGGTATTCCCAATTTAACAAGCTTATCTCGAATATCATCATAAATATTAAAACTTCCATCTCCTTTCGGTGTAGACATATCAGAAAATAATAGTTGTGTAGATTGGGTTTCTTTTGTCTTTTCCCAAATCGCAAACACATTTTTCACGCATACATTCACTTTTGAATTGTCATCATCAGGTAGTAAAGGATTAATCAACCGTTGATCAAGGGCAAGCTTTTTCCCATCATTGGTAATTCGAAGCATATTATCTTCTTCTGGCTCTACCAATTTGTTACGAACCCTCTCTGCTCTTTCAGACAAGCCTTGTAGGATTTGTTTTTGTTCTTCACTAGGAGTTGTCTTTATAACGTCAAAGTGCGCTTCAGGTACAGGTAGTTTTAACATATCCGCTGTTTGAATATCTGATACTTCTTTAAAAAGACTCATCAATTCAGGCAAATTATAAAATTTAGAAAAGCGTGTTTTTACTCGATAACCAGTCCCTTCAGGAGATAATTCAAAAGAAGATTGGGTTTCACCGAAAGTCGAAGCCCAAGAATCAAAATGTTCCAAGCCATTCTTCTTCAATTCATCATACTGAAGATAGCGTTGCATAGTATACAATTCTGTCATTGAGTTTGAAATCGGTGTTCCAGTCGCAAATACTATCCCTTTACCATTCGTCATCTCATCCATATACCGACACTTCATAAACATATCAGATGACTTAAAAGCTTCAGACTGTCCAATTCCTGCCACATTTCTCATTTTTGTATATAGATATAGATTTTTATAATTATGAGCTTCATCCACAATCAACTTATCCACTCCTAATTCTTCAAACGTGACAACATCATCTTTTTTGAAATCGTCATTCAACTTTTTTAACTTAAGCTCTAATTTCTTCTTTGTCTTTTGAAGTTCCTTGACTGTAAAATGTTGACTGCTATCGTACTTGTATTCTTTTATGTAATCTATAATATTATCAATCTGATCTTGAATATGCTTTTCTTGATATTCCTTTGACATTGGAATTTTTTCAAACTGACTATGCCCAATAATTACTGCATCGTACTCGCCTGTCGCAATCTTTCCGATAAATCGTTTCCGATTTTTAGGCTCGAAATCCTTTTTATCTGCTACCATGATTGTGGCAGAAGGATAAAGCTGCATGAACTCTCTCCCAATCTGTCCAGTTAAATGATTAGGAACGACAAATAAGGTTTTGCTACACATTCCAAGCCTCTTCGATTCCATAGCGCTTGCGACCATTTCAAAAGTTTTACCGGCTCCCACAACATGAGCAAGCAAGGTGTTTCCTCCATAGAGAACTCTAGCAATCGCATTTTTTTGATGTGGTCTAAGGCTGATATCCGTACTCATACCATCAAAGGTTAGATTAGACCCATCATACTCTCGATTTCGTATAGAATTAAACCGTTCATTATAGATATTCACAAGTCGATTTCTTCTATCAATATCTTTGAAAATCCAATTTTTAAATTCTTCTTTTAATAGCTCTTGCTTTTGACCTGCAAGCATCGTCTCCTTTTTATTTAAAACTGCTGTCTTTGAGCCATCTGGATTGAGAACCTGATCAAAAACTTTAGTTTCCTTTAAGTTGAGGGCATCTTCTATCAGTTTATAAGCACTCACTCGACTCGTTCCATAAGTTAACTCTGCCAAGTCATTTCCTCTATCTTTACTCTTTCCTTCTACCTTCCACTCACTTGTCATTGGAGAAAATTTGGCTTTAATATCCCATCTCAAATAGCTCGGAGTTTTTAAGGTCTCAAAAATAAACTGTTCGATGTCTTTTGTTGGTAGCCAAGTTGCACCAAGTCGAACATTAATCTCACTAGCTTCTAATTCGTTCGGCATAACTTTTTCCAGCTCTGTCTTTTGATAATTCAATTGCTCTAGCTCATATTCTAATGACTGACGCTCGTTCATTTGAGAATCTAAAAGCTGTGATTTTGCAGTTAACAAACTAGCTATATAACGATCGATAATCCGAATTTTTTCTCGAATGTTGCCACTCAAATATTCATCTTTTGGAACGTAAATATAGTGAGTTGAATCTGTATCTAAACTACTAGTAAAAGGCAACTCACCTACCTCTATATCAAATGATGCTTCTGGATGAAAATAAGAATTCTCTTTATCTAGTTGTAAAAATATTTCACCTTTTAGTTCCTTGATTAAGGTATTCCTGTCTTTTGTGGTTAAGGCAGACATATATTCAAAATCAACGACTCCTTTTTGAGAAATTGAAAGTACCAACGCTTCAACTGAAGTATCAACATGTTCCACTGCTTTTGCCTTGGTAATCGTACGTTTAGTAAAAATATCTCCTTTCGCTTTAAAATTCTGTTCTTCATCTAGTATCTCAATGGAAGATACCAAGGGAAAGTTACTATCATCTCTCAATGCCCGTGTATTACTGAGAGTGTTGATAAAACCATGTTTTTTTGAAAAACTATCGTACGCTTCATTTAATTGTTGTTGCGCTTTTTTTATCTCTTCATCGCTGGCATCTTCTTTTTGTTTTTCAATCACTACTTTCAAAGCATTCTGTACAGTCAAGTAATCCTCAATCTTTAACTTTATCTTTTCTGAGACTTCTTTTTTGATAAAAAGTGAATCTTCTCGGTAATAGACATCCCCATCGATTAGGGTATAAGAAAAATTTTTGACATCATTTGTTGCTGCAAGAGTAGCTCCCCCTTCCTCTTTTTGTTCAACTTTTTCATAGTTTGCTTTCTGAGAAATTCTTTGTCCTGCTCCTTTTAATAACGTTTCAAGGGATTCCTCTTTGGGCTTACAGGTGAGAGTATTGCCAAAGCGTCCACTCACACTTTCTATTGTTCCCAATACCATTTCAGGATGGTTTATAAAATAGCGATTGTAGGTTAAACCATTTTCATCTTGTCCAAGATGAAGCCAATCATTATCTAGCTCTAAAATACTGTCTCGTTTCTTCAAGAAAATAATATCTGAAGTCACTTCTGTACCTGCAACCCCCTTAAAAGTTGTATTAGGGAGTCTAATAGCTCCTAGAAATTCTGTTCGTGAATTGAGATACCGTCGAACACTTTCATCTCTTTTATCCATCGTGCCACTAGACGTGATAAAAGCAATAATCCCTCCGTTTCTTACTTTATCGATGGTTTTCGCAAAGAAATAATCATGAATAAGAAAATTCTGGCGATTATATTCTCTATCATTGACCTTAAAATCCCCAAAAGGGATGTTCCCAATAGCCAAATCAAAGAAATTATTGGAAAAATTTGTCTCTTCAAAACCTTTTACTTGAAGATTGCTTTCAGGATAAAGTTTTTTCGCAATTCTTCCACTAATTGAGTCCAATTCAACTCCGTAAAACTTTGAGTGACCCATTTCAGCTGGTAAATTGCCTATAAAATTTCCTATCCCCATTGATGGTTCAAGAATATTACCACTTTGAAATCCCATATCAGAGATAGTTTGATACATACTGTCGATAATAGCTTTAGGTGTGTAAAACGCTGTTAACGTAGAAGCTTTTGCGGCTTCATATTCAGATTCTGAAAGAGTATCTTTTAGGAAGCTTCGAGCTTTTTCCCATTGCCCTTCTTTACTTTCATCAAATACTTCGGAAAGTCCTCCCCAGCCAACATATTTGGCTAGCATTTCTTGCGAAGCTTTATCTAAGATTTTGTCACCATTTTCTATACTGTGAAGTGTTGAAATAGCCTCTAAATTTCCTGCTAATCGCTCACTCGGACTTAGTTTTTCAGGAAACAACTCCTCTGTACTCTTATAATTTTTCGCCCCTATGTAGTTAGAATCTTTCCCTATCACTCTTAGATTTTCATTTACAGGAACCTTTTCTGAACTAACTTCCTCCTGATTTTGAAATTCAAATAAGTCTCCCTGAATCATCCCATTCTCTTGTACAAGACCTTTCTCATCCTCAACAGGTAAAACTCCTTCTAGTGGTTCCTTTCTTTCCAATTCTTTCTCAAAACTAAGTTCTCCATCAAATATCGAGTAAAGTTCTTCTTCACTCATTCGCTTTCTGAGTTCTGTATCTGTTAACTCCCTAAAGGTTTTAGGGAACTCTTCTGAAAGCAAACGCTCAGCATGGAGAGTTTCCAGTTCATGCAGATTAAAATATCCCCATTCAGCTTCATCACCTAATACCAAACCAAAGGCATCCCCTGTTTCTTTATCATACTCCGTTAAATACCAGGTCCAGTCGCTCTTAAAAGGAATTGTATAAGCCGCATGCACTTCTTTTTCTCCTAACTTGACATGTTCTTGTTCATAAAAAGAAGGAACTTGTTCCAACATTTCTTCCGTCATGAGATTGGTCGGATCTTCTTGAGAATAAAAAAAGGAAGCATTTTCTGCTTCCGCTGTTTTTGTTTCTACACTTCGATGATTTCCTTGATGATAATCTCTTTTAATGCCGATATCATCGCTTGATATTGTGGATGATTCTCGTCTGAAATCTGCCAAGCTTTCATCATCTTGGGTTTCTCTTCCCTCAGAAATTGAATAGCTAGAATTTGAGTCTCCATCAAGTGCTCCACTAGTTTCTCTTCCTTGTATAAATCCACGAGCAACTGATAATCCATCTCTTTCGGACTCTCTGCCAGATAATCGAGACGCATGACTGAGTAAATCGGATTTGGAAACTCCATTAGAAACTCCTCCTTGGTTTCCAACTGATTCAATGTTTTCTCCTTGATGAGTGATAGAATTTCCTCTATTGTCTCCACTGTTGAAAATTCGCTTTTCTCCATCATCATTAAATTGGGTATTTGTTCGAATCTCATGATCAAGCCCTCCTTGTGTGTGATTCTCTTGCTTACCATTATTATACTCTGCACTATCCTCTTTTGTCAGCCCCTTAGGCACAATTATTTGTCTACTTCGCTTCATCGTACCTTCTATCATCTGATGACAAGCAGATGATAGGCACTTCCCAATACTCATCAGCGAAATAGAATCTAAGTTATCTCTATTTTGATTAACATCGTCAATTGTTAATGGGTAAGGGATATGGAATCTATTAGCAACCGCATAACTAATAGAATTTCTCATAAAGTGTGTAAACGTATCTCTTTCGTTTAGAGGGAGGCTTAATTCATTACACAGATTATCAATCTCATCGTCAGCTATTAGTCTAGTTAAAGTATAAAGGTTTTCAACTAGATTGTCACTAGATTCATACCCCTGTTTTTCTATCATATCTCTCAGAATTGGTAGGTGCTGTTCTTGCTCAAATGACCACAACTCTACTTCATTTACATTTCGATTAATTGAAATTGTTTGACTAATATCAAAAACATAGAAAATTTCTTGTGACGGATGTTTGCTTAAAATTGGGATTCCCTTTTGCCCTCTTGTTACTGTACGTTGAAATCGTTCTTTCCACATATCAAAGGTAGCACAAGCTATAGCTGTAGGACTTGATCCATAGATACTTAACTGATTGATAAAATCATACCGTTGATTATTACCAATCACCTCTAAAAGTTTTAGATATTCTTGAGGACTTTCTAACACATCTTTTTTAATCTCTTCGATTCGATTATTGAAGTCATGTACTCTCATATTCTTCCTCCTTTTAAAAAAAAAAGACAATAGAAATCATCCTACTGTCTCGTCACTTTTATATCATTTTGTTTTTATTAATTCCATACATTCTTCTAACTTCATATTCAAGGCATTATACACTACTGTTTGAAAATCTTTTTCTCCTTTATCCCTAGATAGAATAAAATCAACTTCGATTTCACTTTGTAACTGATAACCTTTTAGTACCGTTTGGGGCTTTGTTAACTCTGTATTTGTAAAGCCGATGGTACACACTCTCTCTGCCGCTGCAAAAGAACAGGAAATCCTATTTTTGTGAAACCTCTCTTCCACAACAATATCTTCGGATGAAAATATTTTAATTGCATTCTCTAAAACACTGATTTTCCTACGAATAGAACCTTTCTGACTCTTTCCACCTAATTCAAAATCAGTATCCTTTATAGTCTTTTGATAACATTTTTCAAAAAAAGTTTTTGCTTCTAAACTTGTCTGAACTCCTGTCAAATGCAAAAAATTATCCTCAAAAGCAGAAACAATATAATATTTCTGATATTTAAAATCCCTAGAGAAAATAAGGTAATCTTTCTGAACTAACAGCTCATAGTATAACACTGCACAGTCCATCAACTTTAATCGTACTCTTTCTTTAAATGATTGTTCTACCATCGCCTCACCTCAAAAAAGGAGGATGAAAAATCAACCTCCTTTGGTTTTTCACAGTTTCCTTCTGCACTGGATATGGGTTTTCAGTCTCCATTCCGACCAATGGAAGCAGGTTTAACGTCTCTACTCCGACTCAATTCAAGTTGAAAATTCAACTTTTCCTACTAACAGTATACAAAATTATCCTTCAAATGCCAAGTAAAAAGAACAATATTTGATAAAATAAATTCCTTCTTAAAATACCTCTGCTAACAATTTCTGAAGAATTGCTTCTAAAATATTAACCACAATACTATTTCCTGCTTCACGATACAAGATAGAAGACATTCTTCCCTTTCTTTGTGGATAGATTGCCCTTAGTGTATTAAAGTCTCCATCCTCAAACCCCATTAATTTAAAACACTCTCTTTCTGTTAAATATCGATATGTCCCATTTTTTAAGTCTACCACACCTGAATTTGGAACTCGAACCTGCTTGGTTGAAATTGTATAGGCAAACTGCTCTATCACCTTTACTCTTCCTTCGAAATTCTGATTTCTAGGTTTCCCATTCAGATAGCTTAATATTGAAGATTGTCTTACTTGATAAAAGTCTGGGACATCCTTTTCTAGAAATGAAGTAATATTTCTAGTTGGACTCCTTAATAACATTGAAAAATCAAAAGTTTTCTCCCCTAATAGACTAACCACGAAAATCCGTTCTCTTTTTTGAGGAATTCCAAAATCCATCGCATTCAGTATTGCATACTGACTTGTATATCCTAGTCTATCTAGTTCGTGTATATAGTCAAAAAAAGTTTCTCTAAAATTTTTATCTAAAACACCCTTCACATTTTCCCATAGAATCATTTTGGGTTTTTCTCTCATTTCTTGAATGATTCGTATCGTTTCGTATAGAAGACTTGATCGTGTTCCCGACCCTCGTTCTCCCCCTCGTTTTAATCCAGAACGACTAAAATCCTGACATGGACTCCCATGCATCAACAAATCTACTTTAGCAGTTGACGGATGATAATCAACAATATTTCTCGGTTGAAAGTTTTCGTGATACAAAGCATTATAACCTTTTACACAATTTCTATCCTTTTCTACATAATCTACAACATGATGAGGAATGCCTTGTCTAATTAACGCTTTTCGAATGGCTCCAATCCCACCAAATAATTCTAACACTTGCAATTCATCTATTGTTCTCACCTCCTCACAAAAGGAATTACAATCTCTTCTAATCCGCTTTTACATTGTCTTGTCGATACTGTTGAATCGTACTTTTTATTTCCCTTTCTAACGTCCTCAAAAACTCTTCTTTTGTTGCTTTTCCCTGAGCTATTCTTGTTAATTCCATTTCCCATTTTGAAGTGGTTGTTGCTGACTTAAAGGTATCTGATACGACTGTAATCAAACCGACTCCCTTGTGAGTCGCAAGTAAATACTTCCTATCTCTTTCAACCAGTCCTTTAGAGATTAGATTTTCAATAATACCTGCTCTTGTAGCGGGTGTCCCTAATCCCTTTCTCTCAACTTCAATTCCTTTTTGTAGCCCCTCTTTTCCAGCCATTTCCATAGCTTTTAACAAGCTCTCCTCTGTAAAGTGTTGAACAGGTTTTGTGTACTTTTCCTTAATTTCTTTTTTATGAACGGAAATCACATCACCAACATTCAAATCTGGAAAAGACTGATCGTTTATTGGATGTTGAAATGCACGCAAGTAACGTGTGAATCCCTCATCTACAATGACTTTCCATGACTTAACAAATGTAAAATCTTCTATTTGTGCGATAATTTTTCTTTTCTCTTCAACTAGTGGATATCCTACACTAGCATGCAGTTTATTCCCTATAAGACAATAAACTTGCCTTTCCTCCTCTGACAGACGAGATATATTTTTGGTTAAAGAGCTAACTGTCGGAATTATAGCGTGATGATCCGAAACTTTCTTAGAATTAAAGACTATCTTCAAACGACTTTCATCAAAGTCATTCATTCCTATGATGCCATTAACAATAGAATCAAGCATATCATCCGTAAGACATCGACTGTCTGTTCTAGGATACGTGATATACTTTTTCTCATATAAACTTTGAGCAAGATCTAATGTTTTCTGCGCACTATAACCAAAATAATGATTACATTCCCTTTGAAGACTCGTTAAATCAAATGGTAGCTCTGGTCTCGTCACCACCTCTTCTCTCAGACTTTCTGTGATTTGAATGCTTTCACCTACTAAATCCATAATCAATTGAGCTATCATTTTCTCATCTAATCTCTCGGTTGATAGAGTCAAATCCTTACCCATCACTTCGACTGTATAGTACTTTTGTTTTTTAAACTGTAAAATTTCATCATCTCGTTTTACAATCATAGCCAGAGTAGGTGTCTGAACTCTTCCAACAGAATAAGGCTGTCTATATAGACATGAATAAAGTCGGCTAAGATTCATTCCAACCAACCAGTCTGCTATGGCTCGTGCCTGTGAAGATTCAAATAATCCATCGTAAAACTGACTATCTTTTAAATTCTTAAATCCTACTTCAATAGCTTTATCTTCCATTGAAGAAATCCATAATCTCTCGACAAACTTTGTACATTGTGCTTGATTATAGACTAATCGAAAAATACTCTCTCCCTCTCGTCCTGCATCGCAAGCATTGATCAAACTTTTAGTATCTTTTTTATTCATTAGTTTTTTTAAAAGTTGAAAATGTTGTTTTGTTTTCTTTGAAACTTCGTAACGGTAGTGACTAGGAATAATTGGTAAATCAACTAAATTCCATCGTTTATATCGCTCATCATAGGTTTCTGGGTTCGACATCTGTACCAGATGACCTATACACCATGAGACTCGATACCCTCCTCCTTCATAATATCCCTCTTTCTTTTTAGTCGCTCCTATGACTTTAGCAATCGTCTGCGCAACACTGGGTTTTTCTGCAATAACTAATTTCATTCTTTCTTCTCCTCATATGAAAAAAGGACGAAAGATAATCTCCCGTCCTTAGTTAGGTATTTTAAACTATTCTTCATTACAGTACTTCATCTTCTTCATCAGCTAGTTCTTTGTCTTCCTCTTCCTCCTCATCTTCATTGTCATCAGTTTCTGAAAAGAAATCCTCGTTCTCATCTTCCTCTAAATGTTCTAATTCTTTATTTTCTCTTTGTTTTATAACCTTGAAATAGTAACCTGCACCTAAAGCACCGACCACTACAATAAAGACAATGAAATACATTCCCATATTGCTTTCTTCTTCCTTTTTAACAAGAGACACTTCCTCTTTTTTAGGCTCTTCTTTAATAATCTCTTGTTTGGGAACTTCTTTCTTTTGAACCATATTTAACAAATCATCCTCAGATACTTCCGTTAACAATTGTACATTGTCGTTTTCTTTATCATGATTGATAATTAAATGGAATGTTTTCCCGCTTTTAGTAGTAAAAGTTACAAATTGTCTTGCGTCAGCTGAAATAGCAGTTGCTTCCTTCTTATCTCTTTCATCACCATGGTGAATCGGATAATCTTTATTTGCATTATCCTTATTTTCAGTAATAGTTCCTCGTGCTTTTGAGGGTGCAGATGGTATTCCTTTTGTGACTTTTTCACTAGTATTCCCTTCACTGATTGTTCTACTCCCTTGACTAGAAGAATGACTCGTATCGCTATCTTTATTAGGTGTACGAATCTCTTCTTTTTTTGCTTTTGATGCTTCTTCTTTATTTGAATCATCAACTGTAGTGGATGGTAAACTAGGAGATTCATTACTAGAAATCGTTTCTTGCCCATCTTGTATCAATTGTGGCAAGACTGCCTTTTCCTCGCCTGCTTTATCAGTTAGTGATTGGCTCTTTTCTTGAAGCTCCTGCATCTGTTTCTTCAGTTTCTCAATCTCCTCATTAATAGCTTGGTCTCCATCAGAAATAACCGCCTTTTCCATTCTCTTCTGAAGAGCTTGATTTTTTTCCTCTAATTCTTTGATTCGTTTCTTTTGTTCCTCATTTAATTGAGATTTATCTTTTAACTCTGCCTTTAGAGTATCAAGTGCTTTATTAAGTTCTTTAGATTCCTGATTTATTTTTTCAATATCATTTTTTTGTGAATCCCTTTGACTACTGTCTTCTTTTCCCTCTTTTTCCTCCTTTTCAGTAGAATATTGACTAGTTGTTTTACTCTTTCTTACCTTCAATTCTATTTTGTCATGACCATCACCCTTTACCAAATAAGACGAGAATGCCTCTACAAATTCCATCTCCTTTGAAATAGGTGGTAAATCTTTTTCTACAAGTTCTTGCCCTCTGTTTGCAGAAATGTTGTGTTCTTTATAGACTGTACCATCTTCCCAAAGATAGTTGATACTGACATTTACTTTCTCTTTTGTTTCTAATTGAGTCCGCAAAGAAGGAAGTAGTCCGTCAGTCGCAAATACAATTTGTTTTTGCATCAGTAAATACCCTGTTGCAGAAACTAGAATACCAGAACTGATAGCTAGTGTTAGCCATACTTTCTTATTAAATTTTTTAAATTTCATCTACAGTTTTCTCCTCTATTTTCTTTTCTTGACACATATTCACTAATTCCTCAATCGTAATATGATTTCTTCTACAAATAACGACGTATTCCTTATCTAGAAGTTCTTCTTTCTTGGAACATAAAATCTCTAAATCCTTATCAATTTGTTCCTTCTTTTCTAATAACTTTTTAATTTTTTGATTCACACGATGTAATTCTTTATTCATATGTAACCTCCTTTACCTTTGAACATTTGGTGGAAATCCAAAACCGACAGGAGAAGACTGACAACACGTCGCAATCCAATTATCAAGGCTAGTCACTCTAATTTGTCCAATATTATCCATTACTTTACCATCTCCAATATAGATACCAACATGTCCATAAGTTCGACCTAACTCTCCACCAGTACTACAACTTTCAACTGCTACAATCATTCCAACTTTTAACTTTGAACGATCACTCGTATAAGTGAAGTTACGATACATATCGTTCGCATTTCCGCCTATAAAGCCAATACCAGCGTTTTGATATACTTGTGTCACCCACATAGCACACCATCCTGGACCTGGAGAAGGTGTAATATAAGCTGCATTTACAATACTTTTTTGAATGGCATCTGATGCCTCGTACTCTTTTCCTCCACCTACTGCTCCAGAAACGCTACCTCCTCCCCTCCCTCCAAGCAAAGACTGATTACTAAATAATGCAGCCATATTCCCTTGGGCTGAAAATAGAGATTGATAATGTTTTAAATTATCAGGGTAATTAGCGAAAACTTTATGGACAATGGTATCCATCTCTGTTTTATCTAGTGTCACAATAAGCTTCTTATACAGATATGCTTCTTTACTTTCGTTACCTTGACTGTCTGTAACCGTACGATAGCGAGTCTCCGTTTCTACTCGATAATTTACTTTATACATCGTGTCAAATAACTCTTTCAATGGTGCTGTAATATCAGAAAGATTCTTGATTTCGCCATATCTTGAAGTAATATACGAAAGTAACTCATGCACATTATGACCAATATCTCCATGTTTGTGGACAATATACTCATCATAACCTGGATAACGACTTTGAACATTTTCCAATTCGTTATATAAATCTGTCTCTAACTTGGAAAATATTTGATTGATTCCTTTTAAAATCTGTTCACTCGACAAATAACTGGTCGCTAGAACACCACTGGTAGAGTTAGCTACTCCACTCATTGAAATACTAGTAAATTGAAACAAAATCATTCCAAAACCAAAAATCACTACTGTTGCAATCGCAATCCCTTTTGCTCGTTTACTAATAAATTGCTTTGTAAAGTTTATTCCCTCCAATAAACTTTTTTTGATTCTTTCTTTTAAGCTGTTGCTAAATGAATTTTTAATAGCTTCTTTCATCTGCTTCTTCTTTTGAAATTTCTTTCTTCTAGCAATTTTTTTAGAATCAATTAGCTTATTTCTCTTGTCTACAATATTACGAATAGTAAATGCGATTTTTCTTCTAGATTTTTCTCTTACTAGACTAGATAGACTTTCAAACCGTTTTTCTTTGTGTTTAGTCGCATACTTTTTAGCACCTTTGAGAAATATGGAAGCTGTTTTCAATGTTTTTTCAGCAGCTTCTACCCCCTGATTTTCTTCACTTCCATAAGATAAATATATCCCACAAGCACTAGCAACTTGTGTAGCACCGAGGAACCCAATAGCCTTTTTTTGATTTTTACGCTTACGAGATTTTCTATTTTTGCCTGCCTCTTGTTTAGTTGATTTTTCAAACACATTCTGAAACCCTGGTGATGTTTTTTGCGTTTTAACAACTTTAATCTTAACATCCATAGTTTCTTTATTTGAATTTCTCTTACTAAAACTATTTATCTCATTAGTTCTGTTCGATAAGTTCCTTTGTTTTTCTTTTTGAATGTTTCTCTTTCGAATTTCTTTTTTATCTACTTGAGGACTTTTATGATAGTTTCTAATTTCCTCTTCAGGAAGTGAAACTGACTTAATAGGTTCAAATTCTCGATTCAGGGTTTGATTTTTATGTTTCTTCCGATAAAATTGTCTGTTGATTCGACGTCGTCGAATCCTCTTAAAATGATCATTCCCTTGAACATAAGAATTCCCTGTTATATTTTGTCTATAAATCTTTTCTTGAAAATGAGAAGTAGGTCTTCTTATTTCAGAATGATAGGTCTTATCCCTTTTCCTCTTAGATGGATGAATTGAATATTCAACAGAAGGTAACCCTATCTCAGTTTCTTTTATTCTAGTGAATCTCTTATGTTGTTTACTTAGCTTTCTTTTAGAGAGTGGCATTGTTTGTCTATAACTCCAATGACGAACTGAATCACCTAAAGAATGATAGGTACTTGAATGACCTTGGTTTGAACGCTCCGATACTGCATTTGTTAAAGAAACTATTCTTTTCTGCTTATGCGCCCCACTATTTCCCCCAGTTTGAGCTGTTGCTTTATCTATCCAATCTATACCGTTATCTGGTGTTTCTAACTCTTTTTTAATCAGATAATTCCATTTTCTATTCTTTCTAGAAGGACGTTCTACCGTACAGGCAAGATTTTTATTATGGATTTTATCCTGAAAACGATAACCTACCTTCGCAATTTTTTGACTGTAGTCATCAGAAATTTTTCTTCTGTAAGATAAAACTTCATTTGTTGTACTATCCTTACTTAATATCTGTTCATCTTTAGCTTTTATCCTTTCATTTAGACTACGTTTCCGTTTTCTCACCATAGGTTACAACCTCATTTCTTCTGGTTTCGTAGTCATCTTTTGATAAAGAATCGTGTCTTTCGGGAAATTATCCACAAAGGGAACAATCGTATTTCCAAAAAAGACTAATCCTTCTCCAGCCTTTGAATTCGTTACGAATTTTTCTTGATCTTTGGAAATTTTCAGTTTACTCACTAGATATTCTCTATCTCCTGTTGCTTGATTTAACATGAGAATAAAATCGGTATTATCAAAAATATTCTCAATTTCCTTACTAGCAAGAAGATCTTTCACATTTTGGGTAATACCTGTTGGAATACCTCCCCACTTTCTAAATCTTTTCCATATTTCCACAGAATATTGAGAAGTCTGTTCATCCTTTAACAACAAATGAAACTCATCAATATAATAGCGTGTACTTTTTCCACTATTTCGATTCTGAGAGACCTTATTCCATACTTGATCTTGTATGACAAGCATTCCAATTTTCTTTAGCTGGGTTCCTAATTCTTTAATATCAAAGCACAAAAGTTGTTTATTTAAATCAATATTTGACTGATGGTTAAAGACATTGAGTGATCCAGAGACGTAGATTTCCATTTCAGTGGCTAGTTTTTTCCCAACTTTTTCTTCTTGTCCTTTTAACATGTCATACAAATCTTGTAAGATTGGCATATTTTCAGGAATTGGATTACTAAAATATTCTTCATAGATTTTGGGTAAACATCTATCAATAACTGATTTTTCTTCCGCAGTTAATCCACTACCTCCTACAACTAGTTCCAACATTGACATGATAAAATTCGCTTTATCTTTAAGTGGAGCATCGCCATCGCCATAGTTCATATTGATATCTAAAGGATTCAGGTAATCCTGACTTTTCGCACTAACTTTAATCACTTCTCCTTTAAATTGCTTTACTAGATTCCCATATTCTCCTTCAGGATCACAAATAATAATGTCATCATCTGTAGTCAAAATAGCATTTGCCATCTCTCGCTTAGCTGAAAAAGATTTCCCAGATCCTGGAGTCCCAAGAATAAGACCATTCGGATTCTTTAACATTTTTCTATCAGCCATGATAAGATTATGACTTAAAGCATTTAACCCATAATAAAGACTATTTTCGGAATTAATAAATAACTCTTCAGTTGTAAAGGGTAAAAACACGGCAGTTGAAGAAGAAGTTAAGCAGCGATTGATTTCAATTTTATTTACCCCCAATGGAAGGACACTGATAAATCCTTGTTCCTGACTATGATCTAATCGTTTAATCTTACAGTTATGCTTACTAGCAATTGATGATATTTGAGATAAAGTAGCGTCCAATTTTTGTAAACTTTTTGCAAAATTCATAAAGATAATCGTCACTACAAACATACGCTCATCACGAGTTTGAAGATCTTTTAGCAACATTTTAATATTATCTCCATAAGTAATTAAGTCACTAGGCAAAATATCCATATCGTAGCCACTACGGACAGCTTTTTTATTCTCCTCAATTTTCATCCTATCAATATCAGTATTTTTTCGTTTCACCATTTTAATAGCTTCCGTCTGCTCAATTGCTTTAATATGAAAAGAAATATTGATATTATCGTCAATATCCAAAAACTCTGCAAGCATACGGTCTGATAATTCACTAGCTAAAATTTGAATATGGCTCACAGCACCTATATGATTTCCAAACTTAAAATACCTACTAGGAATAAAATTAAAAGAATCTGGCGCAATCACGCTTTTCGTACTTTCTCTTGGTTTTAAATCTTTGTAAGAAAAAGAAAAAAACTTATCAGGATTAAAAATATCATGCAAAACTTTCAAACGTTCAATCCCTGTCAATGACTCTGCTCTTACACCCATACTTTTAAGATTCGATAATAAATCAATTTCTATCCTTTCCAGTTTAGTTCTTGCTTGCTCAACATTCGTTGCCTCAATCCCAAAAGTGATATACTTTGATTTCTTTAAACCGTTGTTTCCTTTTGCAAGTTGATTTTTGAGCATATCTCGAAATTCTAAACGAATATCATCGTAACCATCTTTTTTATCTGGTATTTGAATGGCAGCTTTTAACTCAGTATTTCTCCCAATCTGATTAACATATGAAAATTCAATTGTTACAGTAGGGTCAAATGAATTGAGTACATTCGCAAATTGATTAAAAATCAAATCTTTATCTTCTTCTAATGCTAGTTGATAATTTATATCTTGAAATGAAATACATTTATTGAAATGAGTTTTATCTAGCTGACAAATACCACTTTTTAACATTCTCAAATATGGTATAGTATCCTCCACGGTATAACGTTTCGGTTCTTTCTTAAAAATCATACCAATTACAGAATTTTTATCTGTTGCAGAGAGTCTTTTTTCCTTTCTTAACTCACGTTTATTTTCTCTTAAGATTCTCTGACTTTCTAGTAGTTGTAATTCTTGTGTTTTTCTTTTGTTTTTCAAGATATACCTCCTTTCTCACTCTGATAGGTGGTTGATAAAATTTATGAAGGTAAATGTATTTAAAGTATTTCTCAAAATATAAACCATCCTTTTCAAATAAAGTAATAAAAAAGATAGGTAAAGTCGAAATGATGAGAAATAAAATAGCGACATCATTTGGAAGAAATTTCCTGATAAATAGATAAATTGGAACTCCTACAAATCCAGCACATGTGAAACCAATCAGCTGTCGTCTAGTGAGGTTAAATGCTACCTTTGTTTTTACTTTTTTTAAATCCTTTGGTATCGGTACATATCCCATTTCATCCCTCCAATCTACTTTTCTTACACTTTTTCGACCAGTTATAAATTGAGTAACCAATAACTCCAATTCCTACTAACAAAATAGAAATAGGAAAAATACTTCTATTATCTCTCATTTCTTCTCCTCCTTAATGAGCATTTAAAATACTTTTTGCCAAAGTACCACTCTTTAACATCATTAGACCTAATAAAATTGCATAGCCTAAAACCATAAAAATGCTTGCATGAATATCTGTTATCTTAATTGTTTTAACCAATACTGAATAGATTCCCAAGCAAATCATTAAAAACAAACCTTGTAATCCAATTGCAAATAGACCTTTGATATAATTTGTCCCTATCTGTCCCCATTCCTTGTTTCCCATTGTCGCAAATGGAATTGCTGAAACAGAACAGTAGACATAAATTTCAAACATCCTTCCATAGACTACTAACATAATGATGATAGACATCACTTGTATTGCTACTTTTACCAACGATGTCTCTAAAAGTATCATCACTAGTTCACCAAGTTCTTTACTTTTTAGTCCGTCTACCATACTGACTATCTGATCAGATGAAACAGTGGCAGAGGTATTAATAACCCCTGCCGCCTGATTCACTAAATGCTGGGCGACATCAAAAACTGCCATAGAAAAAGTAAAAGCATGTGATGCTAACCAAACTGCTACCCACATTTTGATAATATATTTGAAAAACTCAAAGGTGTCTGTATCGTGCATATTATTTCTTTGCATAACCATATTTATAAGTTCAATGCATAACACCGCAGTTATAATAAGACCTGCAATCGGAATAATCACATTATCATTAATATTTTTTATGAAACTAAAAACATCTGAGTTCCAACCCATCGGTGTCTTCCCTACATCTTTGGCAATACTACCAACTTGGTCATTGATATCAATAAACATTGAATTAAGGTTTGCTTGGATACCTTCGAGGAGAAGTTTCTGAAAGAACTCTTTTATCTTATCGAAAATCCCAAACATTCTATTTCCCCCTTATTTCAACAAATTTCCAAGTAATGGAATTAGTTTTAGTCCAATCAAGACAATACCTCCTCCTGCCATCAGTTGTTTGATTCCTTGTGATTTTGCGCCAGGGTTATCGTTCCCATAACCTTCCATCAAGTTAATGACACCCCATGCTCCAAGTCCGGCACCAACTGCCATTACCAATATTTTTAAGACATTTACTGCTTGTGTGAAAAATTCCATCTTCTATTCCTCCTCAGATTCTTCTTTTGCTTCTATCTTATTAAATGATTTGACAATAAAATTTCTATAAGTTTTGTCCTCTTTCACTCTCTGATTGAAATACCCAAATACATGAACAAAATCATCCTTTGATAATTTCATGACCTCAGTAACTTTATCCCCGTACACTGCACAATGAATGTATTCCTTTCCTTTTCCGTATCTTTTTACGAGCGTAAAATTTGCGACACTGACTTCTTCTGTATCTCTCATAAAAGTAGTCTTGACTGGTGCTTCTATCAGATTGGCATTAATATTTATCATTTCTTTATCCACTGTTATACCTCCAATAAAAAATGCGATTGAAGAATTATTTCAATCGCTGCGTTCATATATTTTTTCTATTATCTTGTAGGGCTTTTATTTCTTATCATATATTCATATTCTCCTCAAAAATAAAAAGGACGACAGAATATCAATCTTCCATCGCCTTTTTAGGTTCTATTTGACATAAAAATCTTAATCTAACTTATTTTTTTAGATTATCAAATATCACTTTTAATAAATATCTATATCTTGCATCATCGTAATCTTGTAATGATACTATTTTCATTTAACTCAACCTTTCCCCTTTGTTTGATATAACCTTCAATATCAAAGATGTTCCTCTTATCATAGTCTTCTAAAAGTTTATAATTCTTATGTTTTGTAATGTCAAACTTATCAGATAAAAAAGGTCTAACACCTCTTAATTGAAAGATACATTTTCCTCCATCCATAACGGTAATTTCATCTTGACTCATGAGATCCTTCCCAACTTTTTGATAATTCAGCCCAAAGCTCTTTTGGTTGGATCTGGTTTCAGATGTGTTATATAAATCAATCGTTTCTTTACCAAGTGTCTCAGATAATTCTTTTAAGGTTGTCTTTTCCTTTCCACCAAGAAATAGAGTACTGTCACAATTTCCTACAATAGTATCCGCACTGTCTTTATAAATAGCTTTAAGTTGTGACTGAGCTTGTAAGATAATGCTTGCAGAAATTTCTCTACTACGAATAGTCGCAATTAACTTTTCAAATTTTGGAATCAAACCGATGTTTGGAAATTCATCAAGAAGACATCTCACATGGACAGGTAATCTTCCACCATACACATCATCAGCTTTATCACATAATAAATTAAACAGCTGAGAATACATGATAGACACTACAAAATTAAACGTATCATCTGTATCAGAAATAATAACGAACAAGGCTGTTTTACGGTCTCCAAGTCTATCCAGCTCTAGTTCATCTTCCATCATTAAATCTCTAAGTTCTTGTATATCAAAAGGAGCTAATCTTGCTCCACAACTAATTAGAATGGATTTAGCAGTTTTTCCTGCAGCTAGTTTATATTTCTTGTACTGCTTGACTGCAAAATGAGTTGGATTACGCTTCTCCAATGCTTCAAATAAACGGTCTATTGGATTCATATAACTTTCGTCTTCTTCTCTGACCTCTGAGGCATCAATCATATCAAGCAAGGTCGCAAAATTCTTCTCTTCTTTCGGAGCTTCATACCAAATATAACCAATTAACGCTGTATAATAAAGTTTTTCTGCTTTAACCCAAAAATCTTCTCCTGACTTTTCTCCATCTCCTTTCGTATTAGCAATGATTGTCTGAACCAGTTTTAAAATATCTTTTTCAGAATGTAAATAAGCAAATGGATTATACTTCATACTCTTTTTGAAGTTGATAGTATTAAGAATTCTTATCTCATAGCCATTATCTTTCAGCATTTTCCCACATTCTAAAACAATAGTTCCCTTTGGATCAGTAACGCAATAAGAAGAATGCATTTGCATAAGATTTGGTTTAACATAAAATCGTGTTTTCCCACTCCCAGAACCACCAATCACTAAGACATTCTTATTTCGAGCATATTTAGGATTTTTAGGGCGACCATTCATCGTTATGCGTTCTGTTTGGGTTAGCAATATGTTATTTTTAAAATCTTCATCAATATAAGGTTCTATATCTGATAGTTTCCCCCATCTAGCGGAACCATATTCTTTTCCTTGTCGAAATTTTTTCGAATTTTTTCCTTTTGAAACTACGATAAGCTTCATGAGAAATGCTAGAAATACTCCTACCAAAATATCAACTAAATGCACACTAGGTATGAAAGAAAGTTTTTGTATCTCTAGTATTCCCTGAAAAATTTTATCAATCACATCCCCACCAACATAACTTTGTACATGGTGTGACAAGATATTCCCTATATACCAGAATACAAGATACGGTAGATTCTGTTTAACAAACATTGACTTATTCTGTATTTTGAGACTGTTTTTTATATCTTTTAACATTTTATCCATCATAGACTCTGCTCTTTCTGTTTGTTTTTTATCTTATCTTTAAAAAGTACCTCTTTTATAACCGATTTGAAATGACTGAGTTGTTTATGAATCGATTCTTTTCTCTCTTCTTTCTTATCAATAGTCTTTAAAACTTGCTGGAAGGCTTTATTCATAACCTGTGTATCCTTAGCTTGAAAAAATACAGAATGTATCCCCGTTTTCTTATCTCTCATAATAGAAAATTTCACGCCGTATTTATTCAGCACCTTCTTTAGTTCTTTTAATTCAGTATCCTTTACTTCAATATCTTCCAATTGTCCTTTCTTTACCATATTTTTCAGTTTTGTTTTACTTCCTTTAGCTTGTATAAACTTTTTGAAACCACCATACAATTTACCTTTTTTCATCAATTTCTTCAAAATTTTTAGTATTTCTCTTGAGCTAGCTTTTGCGACTTGTATTTCAAGATTCAAACTTTTACTACTAATCTCTTCGTTAATCATTTCACTCCTCCCTCTCTTAAATCAAAATTCGAAAGGGCTGTGTAATAAGCATCAATTTCACTAGGAGCATTATAAGAGGCAGTTAGGATAAAAGCACGTATATTATAAATTCGATTCTTATTTTCTGATAAAAGTTGAGTTAAGTAATCCATGTGAGAGCAGTCCAGTTGTCTAAATCTTTCTTGCACAATTGATGCAGGTAATTTTACTTGGTTAATTGAAACTAAACTAGATGGTTGTAAAATCATCACATCAGCAAGTATTCTGAGGATTTGATCATACAATTCTGCTATCTCATTATTACCAACACTTAAATGTTCATAATAGCCAATCTGATTTCTTAGTTCTTCTAAACTATCTGAATATGATTTTTCTTTCTTTACACCCTCTATCCGTCCTTCTTCTGTAAGACTTTGTTTTGTTTGTGATGGATTGATGGAAGGATATGAGGAAATTATCTGACTAATCTCTGTTGTATTCTTTGTAGTAATCTCTGGTAATGGTTGGAGGATTCTGCCATCATGCACTGGTGGAAAATCATCAAATGCATTAGAGCAATCTGCTATCATGCGTTGGGGCATTTTGCCATCATCCATTGGGGCATTTTGCCCTAATGCATTTGGCATGGACTCCTCTAGCTTTTGTTCCCTGACTCTTCTTTCTTCATCCATCTTTCGTTGATTCATTTCAAAAAATAACTCTTCTAGTTTATCGTTATTGATTGTATACCACTTAGTTTTATCCCTCGGATCTTTATTATAGTTTCCAACTAATAGATAACCTGCCTTTGCTAGCTTTGTAAATGTTCTTTTGACAGTATCAACACTCATATAATCAAAGTCATTTTCTTGCCATGCTCGAATAGAATTATATGTCCAATACTTTCCATCATGATAATTCTTTCCTGAACGTTTATTAATTTCGATCCAATAGTTAATTTGTTGCATAACAAGTGCCTCGTTCAATCCAAGCTCTCTTGCTAGAGCTTTATTTGCTAGAATTGGCTGCTCATCAAACAGATACATACTCATTTTATTCCTCCGTATTTAATTTTAGGTAAACAAAAAGACGATAAAGAATTATCCATCGTCTTCGTTTCATTTATAGATTTTTTAGTTTAAAGTTAAAGAACTCTAAAATGGCAAGTAACCATAAAACAATTCTTGGTAATCCAAAAGGACTAAAGATAAATGATAAAATCAGTGCTTCAATTCCAGTATTGATTTCCTGTCTTATGAAACATGCAATTGCTGCAATCAAAGCAAAACTAGATAACAGTCCTAAAAACAGGATTCCAATGCTTGAAATGAATTCTAGAAATGCTATCAGTATTGATAAAATTATGGTAACTGGAAATAAAATAATACGTATTACCCATCTCATACTCTAACCTTTACTTGTTTTCCTGATTATCTTCTAATCTGTCCAAAGCTGAAGTGTTTAATGAATCGAGGGATAGCAGCTGAGTTCTTGCTAGTTGTCTTAACTCTGTCATCCGTTCAGCTTGTTCCACACCTTTACTGATTAAGATAGCATTGTAACTTTCCATATTCGCAAGTACCAACTGTTCATTCAAACTTGCGTAATCTCTCATATTCCCCTTTAATTCAGGGTTTGCTTCACGCCATTGCTTCGATCGCTTATTAAACAATGAGACATTGAGCATGTCCGCTTCACTTGCGTACTTATACGACAACTGTTCTTTCGTGAGATTTTTTAGAAGATGTTCCTTAATTGCATTTGTATGAATTTTGTAGTTTATCTTTGAAATCTCTCGATTCAAATTCCAACTTAATGATAACCTTGAATTCTCATCCTTTTTCAGTCTCTTATAATCTTGAATCAAATACAGTTTAAATTCTGCTGAAATCCAAGACGCAAATTCCATTGCTATATCAGGGTGAGCAAACGTACCGCCACCTCTACCTGACTTTGAGACAATACCTATTGCATTCGTACTTGAAATCCAACGTTGCGGAGACAGAGTAAATGCATTAGTACCAGACTCTTTTCTAAAGGAGTCGAATTCGACCCCTTTAAAGTTTGGATTATTAATTGTCTCCCATAATCCTAAAAATTCAATGGTATCTCGCACTCTAAGCCAGTTCTTTACAACATCTTTAGGCTCTAGAACATTCTTATATCTTGCAATATCAGTAAGACTTATATAATCATGTTCAAAGTCCTCAGTATAAATTTGAATTGATAGCCCCTTTGCTTCAATCTTTCCTTTATTTAATTTAACCACGACACTCCTCCTATAAGCTGATGTGCTGTACACAACTGCTAATCTCGTTAGTAACTCTATACAGTACATCAACCTTATTTTGATAAATTGGATACTCCTTAATTGAAAAACTATTTGCCCATGACACAATTATGACATCTTCCCCTATCCTCGGATTTTACTTTTTCTTTGATTTTTCTCTTCAAATAGTTGCCAAAATAATGCTTCTAATTGTTCATCGTTGGTAGCATACCATTTGGTCTTATCTTTAGTGTCTTCATTAAAATTTCCAGTTAGTAAGTAGCCTGCTTTTTCGAGCCGAGGAAATATACGTTTCACAGTATCCAAACTCATATAGTCAAAATTTTCCTCCTTCCAGCCTCTAATTGAGTTATATATCCAATATCTCCCTTCATGATAATTTTTTCCAGTCTTACGATTAACCTCAATCCAGTAATTTAACTGATGTAAGACTAAAGCCTCATCCAAGCCAATATCCCTTACCAAAATTGGATTTGAAAAAATTGGGGTTTCATCAAATAAAAACATTGACGTGTTCTCCCCTATGGGGTAAAAAAAAGTAGCTAGATAAACTAACTACTTCTAAATATTATATTTTTGTATCTCCACATACGACCGTAATTCCAACTGACACATTTATATCTGTTTTTTGCACTTTTTTAAGTTCTCCATTGCTATCTCGGTCAAAAGTAAAATGCTTGAAAAAGTGCTTGAAATAAAGGATTTCTACGTATTTTTCCGTTGTAGCGAAACTACGCACTCCGTTCGAGTTGTATGTGGGAACATATCGACCGACTGGATATAATGAAGGTCATAGACTTCTACTAAGCGTACCAAATCACGAGCCAAGGTCGAAACATTACAAGAAATATAAACCATTTTTTCTGGTATATAAGTAAGAATAGTATCTAATAACTTATCATCCAGACCTGTACGTGGTGGGTCCACAATCAGAGCATCTGCTAGGTAGCCTTCCTTGTACCAACGAGGAATAATCTCTTCTGCCGTTCCAGCTTCATAATGAGTATTGTCAAATCCCATTCTTTTAGCATTTCGCTTGGCATCTTCAATAGCTTCTGGAATAATATCCATACCTCTGAGTGTTTTTACTTTCTTTGCAAAGGCAAATCCAATCGTTCCAACTCCACAATAAGCGTCAATCAAATGGTCTTCTTTATCAACATCCAGCGCTTTTACCGCCTCGCTATAGAGGACTTCTGTTTGTTCAGGATTTAGTTGATAGAAAGCTCGAGGAGATAGTGAAAATTCATAATCGAGTACACCTTCTTGAATACTCTTTTCTCCCCAGATAATCTCTGTCTTTTCACCATAAATCTCACTGGTTTTAGCTGTATTTGTATTCACAGCTACTGTCACAACTTCTGGAAAATCTTTAACTAAGTCTTTCACTAGTTGGGTTAAATTAAGCTGACGATTTGTAACAATAATAATCTGAACCTGTCCAGTCTTTCTTGCTCGTCGAACCATTATAGTTCTAACACCTAGAACTTTTCTCTCATCCGTGATTGGAATCTGGTGATAAGTAAGTAATTCTGCTAGACGATTAGCAATCACTTGAGTTTCCTTGTCTTGTACCAGGCAGTCTTTCAACTCTACTAAGTAATGAGAGTTTTGTGCATATAAGCCAGCCTTAACCTGATTTTTAAATTTTCGAGTCTGAAATTGTAACTTGGCACGATAGTACTTGGGTTCCTGCATTCCAATAGTTGGACGAATTTCATAGTTTTCATATCCTGCAGGAGCAAATTTTTTCAGTGCTTGATGAAGTAAGTCCGTCTTGAACTCCAGTTGCTTATCATAATGCAGGTGCATAATTTGACAGCCTCCGCACTCATTGTAAATAGTACAAGCTGGCACAACTCGAAATTTAGACTTCTTGTTGACCTTCAGTAATTTTGCCTCAACAAAGTTACGTTTAATAGAAGTAATCTGACAATAGATATCTTCTCCTTTGAGAGCACCAGGCACAAAGACTAATGTTTTTTGATAAAAGCCGATTCCCTCACCATTAATTCCCATGCGCTTGATTTTTAATGGTATTTTTTGTTTCACTTTCAGATTCATACCCCTATCTTATCACATTTTGAGTTATAATAGAACTATGAAAATCACAAAACTTGAAAAGAAAAAAAGACTCTATCTGATGGAGCTTGATAATAACGATAAATGTTATATCACCGAAGATACAATTGTTCGTTTTATGCTATCGAGAGATAAGGTGATAAGCGAAGAGGAATTGAAAGAGATACAGGACTTTGCTCAATTTTCTTATGGTAAGAATCTGGCCCTCTACCACCTATCCTTTAAAGCACGCACTGAAAAAGAAGTAAGAGGATATCTGAAAAAATACGATATTGATGAAAACATCGTTTCTCAAGTCATTGCTAATCTTAAAGAAGATAAGTGGATTAATGATGACCAGTACGCTTATGCTATCATCAATGCCAATCAACTTTCAGGAGACAAGGGACCTTATGTACTGACTCAGAAACTAGCTCAAAAAGGGATTTCAAAATCTAGTATAGAAGAGAACTTGAAAGAATTTGATTTTTCGGAAGTTGCTCAACGTGTAGCCAACAAACTATTGAAAAAATATGAGGGAAAACTTCCAGCTCGTGCCTTGCAAGATAAGATTATCCAAAATCTGACCAACAAGGGCTTCTCTTATCCTGATGCTAAAGTTGCCTTTGACGAGTTGGATAGTCAAGTTGACCAAGAAACGACTCAGGAACTCATCTTCAGGGAACTTGATAAGCAATATGCTAAGTATGCTCGAAAATATGAAGGATACGAACTTAAACAGCGTTTAACTCAAGTTTTAGCACGAAAAGGCTACGATTTTTCGGATATAGCAAGCGCTCTCAGAGAATATCTTTAATATTTTCATGTAAAATTCACAGATTTTAGGTAATTTTATGGTACAATAGTAAACGATAAACTTATAAATTGTAGAAAGTTGGTTAGTTATGAAGCTTCCAAAAGAAGGCGACTTTATTACAATTCAAAGTTATAAGCATGATGGGAGTCTCCACCGAACTTGGCGGGACACCATGGTACTAAAAACAACAGAAAACGCCATTATTGGTGTCAACGATCATACACTTGTTACCGAAAGTGATGGTCGTCGTTGGGTCACTCGAGAACCGGCTATTGTTTACTTTCACAAGAAATATTGGTTTAATATCATTGCCATGATTCGTGATAATGGAATTTCCTACTATTGCAATATGGCTAGCCCCTACTATCTGGATGAAGAAGCACTGAAGTATATTGATTACGATTTGGATGTTAAAATTTTTACAGATGGGGAAAAACGTCTCTTGGACGTTGAGGAGTATGAGCGTCACAAACGCAAAATGAATTATTCTGATGACTTGGACTATATTTTAAAAGAACATGTCAAAATTCTTGTTGATTGGATTAACAATGGACGAGGTCCTTTCTCAGAAGCCTATGTAAACATTTGGTACAAGCGCTATGTAGAACTAAAGAATCGGTAAAGTTGTCAAAGGTCAGGAACAAAATCCTGACCTTGTTTTTTTGGTAGTGTAAAATAAATTGTGTAAACACAAAAAGGAATAAATCCATTATAGCAGAGTTACAACACATTACTAGAAAGAGATTTATGCAGAATTCGCGAAATATATAAAACAAATAGACCTACTGATATTTTTTAATGTCTTTGTTCCTTTAAATTTACAATAAACTTATATCGTTTAATACAAAAATACGGAGATGATTAGTATAAAAAATACAGGTCAACTTCGTATCAAATAATTTATTTTTTGGATTTCCACCTAGCATCAATCATTTAGTACAACATTTTAAAAATAATATCTTTACAGAGAAAATGCTATTTAATCTACCAACTCATTTAATCGTTTTTGAAAATATAAAGCAATACTTTTAGATTCAATAAACTCAAAATATTTTATGACATTGTTCATTTGTTTAATTCCAGATTCTTTAGATTCAGTCAGGTATATTTTATATCCTTCTACAAATTTGAATGTAGATTTTTCAAAAACTTTTGTGTCATCTTTTAATAATTTCTTTAATTTCATTTCAAAGTAGTCTGCATATATTAGATGTGAATTTTCAAGGCAACAGAACCAAAAATTTAAACAAGCTGACACAACTAAATTTCTATTCTTGCCGATTTTTTCGTAATAATGTGTACGCTCCAGTATTTCTTTTCCAACCCTGTAAATATAATCTATTTCAAAAAGATGATATAAATTACCAATCAGCGTTATCTCATAGGACTCCCATCGTTCCTTCTGGAATAAATAGTCATATACTAAATTTAGATCTTCTCTACTAACTACATAATTACAATCTATCTGATTTAATAATCCCTGAACCATAATTGTATTTATTTTATGAGTTTTTTCCCCATTCTTCTCAAAAAGTTTTTGTTGCTCATTTTTTATTTCCTCCAATCCTTTAGTATTCAAACTATAAAAATTCGGAGATAAATTAACCAAAAAATCATCAAGCTCCGTTCTTTTATAATGTTCTAGGTGATTACAAAAATTCTCTATCGAAACATTGATATTTGATAATAATTTAAAGAACGTTGAAAGAGAAATTTCATTTTCTCCTCTTTCAAATCTAGAAAGTTGAGATTTTGATATAGAATCAGCTGCAGCATACTCTAAAGAATATCCGTTTAATTTTCTAAAATATCGAAAAGCTTCTCCATAATTTTTCACAATTTCGTTCCCTTAACTTTCTTTTCTAGCGATAAACATACCATATTCTTTAGGAATGATCAACATACCATTATTAAACTCACTTTCCAATCTTTTACGTATTATTTCCTCTTCTAGTGAGCCTATTTCTGAAATTCCTTTAAACGATTGGATGTATTTAACTAGGTCATCTATACTAGTTACCTGTAACTCATCATCATAGAGTAATGTATCGACAGAGTTAAAATACCTACTCAGGTACCTTTTACCATTTTGTAAAGTAAACGTTTTATTTTCTAAATCTTGATTAACCTCATCTTTAAATAAACTTGCCAAATAATTTACAACTCCATTTTCACCAAATGTAGCACAGTAAAAAATTCCTCCGGTTTTTAAGACCCTATTTACCTCAGAGAGAGCTTTAGGAATATCATTCACATGATGTAAAAGCATATTAGCAATAACAATATCAAACGTTTCATTCTCAAAAGAAATCTTTTGAATATCCATTATCTCATAGTTGACATTGTCTCTATTTCCAATCACTGACTTCGTTGATTTTACCATATCTTTAGAAAAATCTGTAACAACCAACTGCTTCATTTTATCTATAGAATCACTATTACTTTTCCACAGTTCTCCTGTACCACATCCCAATTCTAGAACCTTTACTTCATCAGTGATTTGGTAGTTAGAAAATATCCAATTATTAAATCCCAATTTATTTTTTGAATACTTCTTATGCAATTCTACTCGAATATCAAGATTATCATGACTTTTATATTGTTCAATTACTTTATCAATCATTTTAAATGACCTCCACTCTATAATTTGACATTATATCACAAGAATAAAGATAGTGTTAAATAAGTTGTATAAATGCAAAAAAGGAATATTCCGTTATAGCAGAGTTGTAACACATTTCTATAAAGAAATTTATTCCTACGACTCAGTTTGGCATGCTTAACTTCCTAACTCAAAAACAAAGCATCGATTAATTTATCCGTTCTTCTTTTGAAACAGATTTGAACTGATAATTGCTCGTTTTAATTTAAAAAGCTCTTTTAAGCAAAACTTCATTTTTTTAAGAGTCCAAGGCTTGTTGAAGACTCACAAGCCTTGGACTAGAAATTCAAAGATTGGTCCAGCAATTTCTGTCTATCGCTTTTCTACTAGCAAAAAACCTACCTTGAGGCAAGTTTTCATTTATATATCTAATTTCGTAACAGTAAATTTGATGTGGGAATAGTCTTTTTCAACATCCTTATCCAGCAAGAACGCTGTGGCATCCTTCTTAACTTGAACCAGGTCAATATTCTGGGCTTGGGCTGCATAGACGCATCCACAATAACATTGACGGTAGATGTCATACTCTTCACACATCTCTACTGAACGTTTGTAGCCTTGATTTTTCTTGAAATCGCTGGGAAGATAGTGGGTTGTATAAATTTTTTGCACATCGATTCCGATGCTGTTGATGGTTTGAGAATTCTTATGAGGACTGATGGTTAAAGCCGAACCGAAGTAGTCAAAACCTAAATCCATAGCCACTTGCGCTGTTTTATCCAGGCGGTAGTCAAAGCAAACCTTACAACGGTCGCCACCTTCTGGCTCCTCCTCTAATCCTCTAACTAGTTTTCGGTATTCATTGGGTTCGTAGGGAGCTTCTAGGTACTGAACCATATTTCCTGTCCGCTCATTAAAATCACTGACAAACTTTTTAGTCACATAGGCACGCTTATGGTATTCTGCCTTGGGATGGATATTAGAATTGGCAAAATAGATGGTCACATCTGCATACTTGGTCAAATATTCGAGGGTATAGGTACTGCAAGGGGCACAGCAAACATGCATGAGAATGGTTGGCCGTTGCTCATTTTTCTCCCATACTTGTACCATCTTCTGCATGACACGGTCATAATTAATCTTCTGATTGGGGTTCATCTTGCTCAGAATTTCTTCTACATCGATCATGTTCTTCTCCTTTTTCTAGTCTTATTTTATCATATAAGTTAGGAGAGCTCAAATCAATTTAGAAATGAACATCATAAAAAGGAGGAATAGGCATTCCCTCCTTTTGTGTTTCCTATAGAAAGCTTACATCATGCCGCCCATCATGCTTGGATCCATTGCTGGAGCTGGGGCTACTGGTTCTGGTTTATTGGCTACGACTGCTTCTGTAGTCAAAATCAAGCTGGCTACAGATGCTGCATTTTGTAGGGCTGAACGACTAACCTTAACTGGATCGATAATCCCTTGATCAATCATATTGACCCACTCACCAGTTGCTGCGTTGAATCCTGTACCAACTTCAGCATTTTTCAAACGATCGATAACGATAGATCCTTCAAATCCTGCATTGTGGGCAATTTGACGGACTGGTTCTTCCAAGGCACGGAGAACAATATTGCGGCCTGTTGCTTCGTCTCCTGTCAATTTCAAATCAGCCACGGCTGGTATAACATTTACAAGGGCTGTTCCACCACCTGCAACGATTCCTTCTTCAACAGCTGCACGAGTAGCGTTGAGGGCATCTTCAATACGGAGTTTCATTTCTTTCAACTCAGTCTCAGTTGCAGCTCCGACCTTAATAACCGCTACACCACCTGACAATTTGGCCAAGCGTTCTTGCAATTTTTCACGATCAAATTCAGAAGTTGTAGTTTCGATTTGAGACTTGATAACTGCAATACGGTGTGAAATCGCTTCAGGATTTCCCGCACCTTCTACGATAACCGTGCTATCTTTGTCCACAGTTACTCTCGCTGCTTGACCAAGCGCTTCAATTGTCGCATCTTTCAACTCAAGACCAAGGTCTTCTGTGATAACTGTTCCACCTGTCAAGATGGCGATATCTTCAAGCATGGCTTTGCGACGGTCACCAAAACCAGGTGCCTTGACTGCCACCACGTTGAAGGTTCCACGAATCTTGTTCAAAACAAGAGTTGGAAGAGCTTCGCCATCAACATCATCCGCAATAATCAAGAGTGGACGATTGCTTTGGAGAATGCTTTCTAGTAATGGCAAGATTTCTTGGATATTGGAAATCTTCTTATCAGTAATCAAAATGTATGGATTTTCAAGGTCAGCCATCATTTTTTCGCTATCTGTTACCATATACTGTGAAAGATAACCACGGTCAAACTGCATTCCTTCCACAACTTCAAGTTCTGTTTCCATACCACGTGACTCTTCGATAGTAATGACTCCATCTTTGCCAACTTTTTCCATGGCTTCAGAGATGTATTCACCGACTTTTTCAGAACGAGAAGATACGGCAGCAACCTGAGCGATAGCTTCTTTATTGGCAACAGGGATGGCGTTATTTTTCAAGGCTTCTACTGCTGCGGCAACTGCTGTTTCAATCCCACGACGAATGCCGATTGGATTTGCACCTGCTGTGACGTTTTTGATGCCTTCGCGGACGATTGCTTGGGTCAAGACAGTTGCAGTTGTCGTTCCGTCACCTGCGATATCATTGGTTTTTGAAGCTACTTCTGATACCAATTTGGCACCCATATTTTCAAAATGGTCTTCCAACTCGATTTCTTTAGCAATGGTCACACCATCATTGGTAATCAAGGGTGAGCCAAATGATTTTTCCAACACAACGTTACGACCTTTTGGCCCCAAGGTTACTTTAACAGTGTCTGCAAGAATATCGACACCTCGGACCATAGCTGAACGAGCATCAGATGAAAATTTAATTTCTTTTGACATACTTACTTTCTCCTTCTATTCTTCAATGATAGCCAAAATGTTCGCTTCGCCAACGATGATGTACTTTTCATCGCCATCTTTGACATCAAGACCTGCATGGGCTTCAACCAAGACACGGTCGCCAGTCTTAACGCTTGGGGCAACCAAATCACCGTTCAAGGTACGAACACCTTGTCCAGTAGCTACAACTTGGGCTGTTTTTGTTTTTTCTTGGGCTGAGCCTGCAAGGACAAAGCCTCCAACAGTTTGTTCTTTTTCTTCGATTTTTAAGACCACACGGTCTCCTAATGGTTTCAACATCTGATTTCCTCCATAATGAGATAGATATCATTAGCACTCTTTATATCTGAGTGCTAATTTATAGTTCTATTGTATCACTTGGTCAGAAATAGTCAAGAAAAAAGTCTGACTTTGGCAAGATAAAAAGCCTGAGACAAACTCAAACCTTTTAATGCTTAAAATGGCAATTCTTCCTCTTCCAAGACTAGGTCTGCCAAGTCTTGGCCTGCGTTATTTTCACGCATGGCACGTTGGGCACGACTTTCCAAGAGTTGGAATCCTGTAACAAGAACTTCGGTCACATAGTTCATCTGGCCATTTTTCTCAAAACGACGGGTACGTAATTCTCCATCAACGGAAATGAGACTGCCTTTGGTTGCGTAGCTGGCCAAAGTTTCTGCTAGTCTACCCCATAGGACCATATTGACAAAATCAGCTTCACGTTCACCGTTTTGGTCTTTATAACGACGGTTCACAGCGATAGTTGCTCGTGCTACTGACTTGTCATTGTTGGTTTTATGCAATTCTGGTGTAGACGTTAAACGTCCGATTAAGATAACTTTATTATACATATTTTCTTCCTCCTACTTATCTATTCGTAGGAAAT